>ERZ772906.1201-NODE-1201-length-14366-cov-8.168681_pt1 | contig 14366 bp, 10 predicted proteins | sample MGYA00511338_ERZ772906 | MGnify/ENA primary metagenome ERZ772906 (study PRJEB29015, sample SAMEA2738076) | human oral metagenome | biome: human oral; feature: human-associated habitat; material: saliva | place: China | collected 2212 ... | reverse complement strand
GTACATCAATTTTATGTTTTGGAATAATGCTAATTATTATAATAATTGCATTTAAAATCAATGTGGTTGGAGATGTAATTGAGTTTAAGGAAAACCTTTCAGAGCATAGAGCTAGGAATAAGGAATTAGCTATGCAAAATGAAAAGAAAACGCAAAAATTGATTAAGGAACAAAAGATTAAAGAAGATTCGGCTAGACCTATTAGTTCTATGTCTAGGGAAGAAGTTGCTAATCAACCTAAAAAGAGTAAGGGAATATTTAGTGTTTTTACTAAATATTATGATGATAATGATGTTGCAGGTATAAAAAAAGAGTCTGCAATAATGAAGAATATTGCTACTAGTACTGATGTTGATTATGGGGATAGTTTAGTTCAAAATGATGGAAATTTTGAAGATGAAATAAATATTAATTTGCCATTAACTAAGAGTTCGGAAGGTAGCGAACAATTAGAGATTCCTAATATGAAAACTAATACTGGTAGAAAGACAATTAATAAATTTGATAATAATGTTGAAAAAAATAATAAAGCATCTGAAGATGTGTCACCGGAATCTTTAGGATTGAATGATAGTACTTTAAATGTTGAGGAAGATCATTATGAATTTCCACCAATTAATATATTGGCTGATATTGGAGAAACTGAAGATGGGGATATTAGAAAGAGAATTTTAGCAACTTCTGAAAAATTGAGAAAAACTTTACAGAGTTTTGGTGTTTCTGCAAAAGTTGAAAATGTTTCGGTTGGACCAGTTATTACAAGATTTGAAATAGCTCCTGCTGAAGGTGTTAGAGTAAGTAAAATTTCTAATTTGGCTGATGATATTGCGCTAAGTTTGGAAGCAGAATCTATAAGAATCGAGGCTCCAATTCCAGGAAAACATACTGTTGGTATTGAAATTCCTAGAAAAAATAAATCAGTTGTAGGTCTTAAGGATATAATTGAAAGTGATGAATTTGATAGTGCTAAGTCAAAACTTGCATTTGCTCTTGGAAAAGATGTTGCTGGTGATGCAGTGGTTACTGATATTGCTAAAATGCCCCATGTACTTATTGCGGGTAGTACAGGTAGTGGTAAATCTGTATGTATTAATACATTGATTACGAGTATTATATATAAGGCAAAACCTAGTGAAGTTAAATTGTTAATGATTGATCCAAAAGTTGTTGAACTTTCAGTATATAATGGAATTCCACATTTATTAATTCCAGTTGTAACTGATCCGAAAAAGGCTGCAGGTGCATTGGCTTGGGCTGTTCAAGAAATGGTTAGTAGATATTCAAAATTTGCAGAAAAGAAAGTTAGGGATATTAAAGGATATAATCAACAGGCAGAAGAAAGAGGAGAGCCTACAATGCCTCAAATGGTTATCATTATAGATGAGTTAGCTGACTTGATGATGGTTGCTGCTAAAGAAGTGGAAGATGCTATTTGTAGATTGGCACAGATGGCCAGAGCTGCTGGTATGCATTTGGTTATTGCAACACAGAGACCTTCTGTTGATGTTATTACTGGTATTATTAAAGCAAACATTCCTTCAAGAATTGCTTTTGCTGTTTCTTCACAAGTTGATTCAAGAACTATTTTGGATTCTGCAGGTGCCGAAAAATTACTTGGAAAAGGTGATATGTTATTTTTCCCAATTGGTGCATCTAAACCTACTAGAATTCAAGGTGCTTTTGTTTCTGATTCTGAAGTTGAAAATATTGTTAAATATATTAAGACTGATGAAGTTAATGAAAATTCAACTTCAATTTTAGAGAAGATTGATAATATAGACAATCCTGCAAATAATGTTTCAAATGATGAGGATGATGATAATGATCCTTTATTAGAAGAAGCTATTGAAGAAGTTATAAGAAATCAAACAGCTTCTACATCTTTTATTCAAAGAAAATTTAAGGTTGGATATGCAAGAGCTGGAAGAATTATTGATCAAATGGAGCAAAGAGGAATTGTTTCTGGATTCCAAGGCAGTAAACCTCGTGATGTATTAATGAGTAAAGAAAGATGGAATGAATTAAAAAGTGCACCTGGTGCGGAGAATTCTGCGAGTGATGAATAATAAATAGTAAGGAGTTAATGTGCATAAAGATATTGTAAGCTCTTCTGAATTTAGTGAAGAGATGGGAAATTTAATTGATATTAAAAAGTTTAAACCACAGATAGCAAATTTGATTTTAAGTATGATTTATAAAATTGATGATAGTTATGATAATTACAAAAAAATTAAGAGAGTTGTACCAACGAAAAGTAATTTTTTAAATAATATTTATGATGATGTTAAAGATTATTGTTCTGTTATTGATGTTATTAAAATAAATAATGAAAATCAAATTAAAATGAAATCTGAACGTTTGCGTATAAAATCACCTGATAAATATTTGAATAATCCAGTAATATATTCTTTTCCTACTGAAAAGGATTTGTTATATGCAATAACAAAAGCGGAAATTGATAATAATGTTACTGCTGAAATGAGCTTGGAAGAGAGAGCAGTCCTTACTACAGTGGGAATTGGAAAAGCAATTTCAAGGGCAGAAGTTTTAAGGGATTTTAATGGTTGGTCATGGTCTATTGATAAAGCTGAAATAGAGAGTAGTGAATGCAATATTGTTTATATTTTACTTACTTATATTTTGGGTGATGTATTAGTCGATAATTTAAGGAGTGCGGAAGATTTAAAAATTAATCTTCCAGAGCCTTTATGGAATGAATTAGTTAATGTTAGTATGCAATTTTATAAATCATTTGATAAGATGCAAAATGAAAAAATACTGGATATTTTGGCAGTATATAAAAATGAATATTTAAAAATGAGATATCCTTATGAGTATCAACAAGAGATTTTAACAAAGAAGAATAAGGCTTTTCTTGATTTACAACATATTGATGAATTATTACAACAACCTAATAAATTAAAGAATGAATTTATGCTTGTTAATAGTAAATTACCTTCTGATAAGAAAATTTTTGATATTAGAAATTATCAACAATTACTTATTAACAGTAAAGCTAATTTAGAAAAGCAGATTAATGAATATTCAAAGATTCAAGATCCTATGGAATTTGAAAAAATGAAGGAAGAATTAATGCTTAAGATAAAGTACTATGAGGTTAGTACTAATATTTCAAAATTTGAAAAACAATTTTTAGAAGTTTTTGAAAAACAAGTGATTAATGCTTCAGATAAAAAGGAAATATTGGATTTAATTTATCAAACTAGATACTTAAATAATATTCCTAATTGTAAAATGAAGTTGAATAGAATTCAAGAAAAGTTAATTCCAAAAGCTATTGAGTATGAAATAATAAATCCTATTTCAAACAATGATGATTTGGATTATAGAATTTTAAGAGGATTGTTTGATTCTAAAGAATTAAATTTAGAGGAATTGTCTGTTAAATTAAAGACAGTTCCTGAGGTTGAAGGTATTATTGTTGAAATTTATAATTCTACTGAAATGGAGAGTACTTATATAGCAAATACTCCAGAAGGTAGCGAAATTGAAATTAAAACATCAAGAAAAACAAAAATATTTTCTAAATAAATATATTTATATACAAAAGAGAGGTTGATATGAAAGTTAGATTTTTAGGTGCAACTCAGAGAGTTACAGGAAGTAATTATTTGGTTGAAGCGGCAGGAAAAAAGTTTTTGGTTGATTGTGGCTTGAATCAAGGTAGTATGGAAGATGAATTGTTTAATGATCTTCCGTTTGCATATGATGTTAATGAAATTGATTTTATGTTATTAACTCATGCACATATTGATCATTCAGGAAGAATTCCTAAATTATATAAAGATGGTTTTAGAGCTCCTATTTATGCTACTAAAGCTACTTGTGATTTGTGTGAAATAATGTTACATGATAGTGGTTATATTCAAGAAACAGAAAATGAAATAAAAAATAAAAAGCGAAGGAGACTTGGTAAAAAGGCAACATTGGAGCCTTTATATACTGCAGAAGATGCTAGAAAATCGATTGAAGTATTCAAACCTATTAGTTATGATGAAATAATTGATGTTGCTCCTGGTATTCAGGTTAGATTTAATGATGCTGGTCATATGCTTGGTTCTGCAATTATTGAAGTTTGGGTTACTGAAGATGATAAAATGCAAAAAATTGTATTTAGTGGTGATTTAGGTAATAATGATATTCCATTATTAGCTCAACCTACTATGATTGCTGATGCAGATTATCTTGTTATGGAATCAACATATGGTAATAGATTGCATATTAAAAATGATCAAAAAGCAAGTTTATTCTTGGATATTGTTTATGAAACTCTTGCTAAGGGTGGAACTGTTGTTATTCCTTCTTTTGCAGTTGGTAGAACTCAGGAAATTTTGTATGAATTAAATAAATTAAGGGAACAACATTTGGATGATGAAGAATTTCAACGCAAGTATAGAATGTTAATGGAAGTACCAGTTTATGTGGATAGTCCGCTTGCTGTAAATGCTACAGAAGTTTTTAAGAAAAATATGAATTTATTTTCTGATGATATAAAGGAAGAAATTCAAAAAGGTGATAATCCACTTGATTTTGATGGATTGAGATTTACTAGATCTGTTGAAGATTCAAAAGCTTTAAATGAGAGTACTGATCCATGTATTATTATTTCTGCTAGTGGAATGTGTGATGTTGGAAGAATTAAACATCATTTGAAACATCATTTGTGGAATTACCTTGATACAATTTTATTTGTTGGTTATCAAGCTCCTGGAACATTGGGGAGAAGAATTGTCGATGGTGAGAGAGAAGTTAAGGTTTTAGGTGAAGATATTTCTGTTGAAGCTAGAGTTGAATATATTGAAGGATATTCAGGACATGCTGATCAAGAGGGATTATTGAATTTTGTTTATTCTTTTAAAAATAAAAGACCTAAAAAGATTTTCCTTGTACATGGTGAAAATGAACCTCAAAATGTTTTGAAAGATAAAATTTTGTCAACAATGGATGATGTTGATGTATGTATTCCTAAATTTGGGGAAGCTTATGAATTGGATGGAATTGAAGATGGATGCATTGATTGTATTGATAATCCAATGGATAAGCAAATTAGTAGAATTGAATTAATTGAGAAGATGCAGGCTCTTGAAAAAGAATTGGTTGATATGGAAAATCAATTGAAATTTAATATTGATGATTCTTTGAGCTCTGATGATGGAATAAATAAATTAAATGCTCGTGTAAATGATTTAAGAATGCAAATTATTGAATTAATGAATGGGGAGTAATACAAATGAGAAAAAAATATTATAATGATGCTTTTATTGGCAATGAGAAAATAACTTGCAGTTTTACAAAATATGGTGAGTTATTGCGATTATATTATCCAACTCCTGATTATAGACAGTATTTTGATTTTTTTCATGTTGGTATTAAAGTAAATGATTCTAATATTATTTATCTTCATAAGGATGTTAATAATAGTTATAATCAATATTATGAAGAAGATTCTAATATTTTACATACTGAAATATATAATTCATATTTTAAGTTAAATGTAAAACAAACTGATTTTACAATGATTGATGATGATGTTATTGTTAAGAGATATGCTTTTACTAATAATAGTGATGATGTTGAAAGGGTTAATTTTCTAGTTCATTCTAAAATTATGTCCTCTTTTAATAACATGGCTGGTGGAATGCTTAGAAATGATGTATTATTCCAATATTGTCACAATTATACAGTTGCTATTTTTTCTGATGAGGATATTACTTCTTCACAAATGAATAATGTTAATGCTACTATTAATTCTGGAATTATTCATGATAAGGATTATATTTCTATGTCATCTGATAATGCGATTAGTTATGATTTAGGGAATATTAATCCTGGGGATACAAGATTTTTTAATTTGTTTATTTGTTTGAAAAATGAAAAGAATACTAGATCTGGTATGATGAATTTGGTTCAAAACCTTAAGAAAGTAGATATTGATATTGAATATACTAAGGCATTGAATTACTGGAAAAATTTTTTATATGCTCATGATACATTGAGGTTGAAGAATGATGGAACTGAGTATATGGAAAAATTGATTAATATTTATAAAAGAACTATATTATTTATTCCTTTTTTAGTGAATGAAGAAACTGCAGGTATTTCAGCAACTTTGGAAGTTGACGAAGAGAGGGATGAAAGTGGTAGATATTCATATTGCTGGCCAAGGGATGCAATTATGATGTATTCGTATTTTGATGTTTTGAATTTTGATAATTATAGTAATAAGTATTATGAAATCTTCTTGAGAAATACTCAATTATCGGATGGTATCTGGGAGCAGAGATATTTTACGGACTGTACTTTGGCGCCTTGCTGGGGATATCAAATTGATGAAACAGCAATTGTTGTTTGGGGTGCATATAAGCATTATTTGAATTATTTGAAAAAGTTTGGAAATAGTGATGATACTTTTTTACTTCAAAATGTTGATATGCTTGATAAGGCAATGACTTTTATCAATAAATATGTTGAGTGTAAGTTTTTAAACATTAATTGTGATTATAAAAATGCAATTTATAAACATGAGACTTTTGATTTGTGGGAAAATAATGAAGGCATCAGCATATATGCTACTGCTGCAATTTACGGTGCGTATGATGCAATGGTTAATATATATAAAATTTTGAATAAATATCAAGGTTTCAATGATGAAAATGTTTTAAATAAAATTAAGGATTATGAAAATAAAAAAATAATTGTTAAAAATTATGTTTTGGAGAATTTTGTAGATAAACAGAGAAATATTTTTATTAGAAATTTTAAAGATAGATATATTGATATTTCTATGCTCGGAACAATCATACCTTTTGAAATGTTTGATGTTAATGATGAATTGGTTAGAAATACTGTTGATGAAATAAATAATACATTAAGAACTTATTCTAATGGTTATTTGAGATTCCAAAATGATACTTATATTTCTGGTACTTATCCATGGGTTATTGCTACTGCATGGATGGGAATGTATTATAAGAAGATTGGTAATATGGAAGAATATAAGAAATGCATGGAAGTAATTCTAAAAAGTAGTACACCGCTTGGATTATTGCCTGAACAAATTTCTAGTGATTTTACTGAAAGATGGGTTATTGGTCTTGGTTGGTCACATGCAATGTTTATAGGGCTTATTAGTGAATAATATAATATTTTATGATATTGAATGGAGGAAATATGGCTAAAGTTAAGACTGTTTTTGTTTGTAATAATTGTGGATTTGAGTCGTCTAAGTGGCTTGGCAAATGTCCTTCATGTAGTGAGTGGAATACTTTTTATGAAGAATCTATGAAAAATATAAAAGCTGTTAATGCTAATACTAAATTAACTATTGCAAAACCTGTTAAATTAAATGAAGTTGAAGGTAAGGAATCTTTTAGATTTGATGCTGGATATCAAGAGGTTAACAGAGTTTTGGGAGGAGGACTTGTTAAGGGGTCATTGGTATTAATTGGAGGAGAACCGGGTATTGGTAAATCAACATTGGTGTTACAAATTTGTGATAAGATTGCTAATGAGGATGGTAAAGTTTTATATGTTTCTGGTGAAGAGTCAGTAGAACAGGTGAAAATGAGAGCTGATAGACTTCAAATTCATAATGACAATTTAATGTTTTTAGGTGAAACTGATATGGATAATATTGAAAAGGAAATTGAAGATATGAATCCAAAATTGGTTGTTATTGATTCAATTCAAACGATGTTTTCGCCTGAAATCACATCACCTCCTGGGACTGTTAGTCAGGTTAGGGAGATTACTGCTAGAATTATGAGATGCTGCAAGCAAAATGCTGTTACTACTATTTTAATTGGACATGTTACTAAGGAAGGTAATATTGCAGGACCAAGAGTTTTGGAACATATGGTTGATACTGTTTTGTATATTGAGGGGGAGAGATTCTTTTCATATAGGATAGTTAGAAGTGTTAAAAATAGATTTGGATCAACTAATGAAATAGCTGTATTCAGTATGGAAGAAAATGGAATGAAAGAAATAAAAAATTCCTCTGAATACTTCTTAAGTGAAAGAGAAGAAAAAAATATAGGAAGTATGGTTGTTCCTATTTTAGAAGGAACTAAGGTCTTTCTTTTAGAGGTGCAATCACTTATAACAGATAGTGGTGTAGGTATTCCTAAAAGAGTTGTACAAGGTTATGATAGAAATAGAATACAAATTTTAACAGCAATAGCTGAGAAAAAACTTTATCTTCCTCTTGGCATGAAAGATTTATTTGTCAATGTTCCAGGAGGTTTGGCAATAGAAGATCCAGCAGCAGATTTAGCTGTCTTAATTTCTATTTTATCAGTGTATAAAGGGGTTTCTATAAGCCAGAAAATTGCTGCAATCGGAGAATTGGGATTAAGAGGAGAAATCAGAAAAGTCTTTTTCTTAGAGAGAAGATTAAAAGAGCTCGAAAAATTAGGCTTTACAGGAGTATATGTTCCTGAATCAAATCGAAAAGAAATTGAGAAGAAAAAGTATAAGCTAAAAATAATATACTTAAAGAATTTAGATGAATTATTGGAAAGGATGAATAAAAATGACTAAACAAGATTTAATGGATATAATAGTTAAAGTTGCTCCTGGAAGCCCTCTTAGAGAAGGAATAGACTATATTTTAGATGCTGGAATTGGAGCTTTAATAGTAATAGGCTATGATGATGATGTTGAAAAAGTTAGAGATGGTGGTTTTTGTATAAACTGTGATTATACTCCTGAAAAAATATTTGAATTGTCTAAAATGGATGGAGCAATAATTATAAATGATGATTGTTCAAAAATCCTTTATGCTAATGTTCATATACAACCTGATACTTCATTTACTACAACAGAAAGTGGTACTAGACATAGAACTGCTGAAAGAGTGGCAAAACAATTAAAAAGAGAAATTGTAGCTATTTCTGAAAGGAAGAAGAATGTTACTTTATATAAAGGAAATCTAAAATATAGACTTAAAAATTTTGATGAATTAAATATAGAAGTTGGACAAGTTTTAAAAACTTTAGAAAGCTATAGATATGTCTTAAATCGTTCACTTGATAATCTAACAATTCTTGAGCTAGATGATTTAGTAACAGTACTTGATGTTGCTAATACTTTACAAAGATTTGAAATGGTTAGAAGAATCAGTGAAGAAATAACTAGATATCTTTTAGAACTTGGTGCTAGAGGTAGACTTGTTAATATGCAAGTTTCTGAGCTTATCTGGGATATAGATGACGAAGAAGAAAGTTTTTTAAAAGATTATCTAGATGCTGGTACAAAACCAGAATCTGTAAGAAGATATTTACATACCCTATCAGACTCAGAATTATTAGATATAGAGAATATTGTAGTAGCTCTAGGTTATACTAAGTCTTCTAGTGTTTTTGATAATAAGGTAGCTGCAAGAGGTTATAGAGTATTAGAAAAAATTAGCAAGCTAACTAAAAAAGACATAGAAAAAATTACAAGTACTTATAAAGATATATCTGAAATTCAAGAATTGACAGATGAGGATTTAGGAGCAATAAAAATAAGTAAATTTAAAATTAAAGCTCTAAGAGCTGGAATTAATAGATTAAAATTTACTATAGAAATGCAAAGATAATACTTACCTTTATTTTAAATATTTAATTTTACAGTAGTTTCTAATTTACATATTATTTGAAATTATATCAAAAATATCGAAAAAAGGAAAAATTTTAAAAAAAACATAAAAAAATCTTTATTTATTTTTAAATATGAGTTATACTCTTAAAAAGAGGTATTTATACAATTTAATTATATGAGGAGGTTCTTATCATGAATAACCAATACAATAAAGACGGGAAAAAAGAAGGTTTATGGGTAAAAATTTACGATAATGGAGTTGTACAAGAAGAAAGAAATTATGTTAATGGAGTGAGAGAAGGTATTTATAAATCTTATTACATGAATGGTGAAGTTGAAATCATTAAAAATTATAAAAATGGAAATTTACATGGTAAATATCAAACATTCTATAGTGATGGTAAATTAAATTCTGAATATAATCTTGTTGATGGAAGAAAAGTAGGAGATTACAAAGAATTCTATCCTAATGGAATTTTAAAGAGAGAAACTGTTTATGTTAATGATGGAACAACTTCTAAAAATATTAAATATTTTCCTAATGGAAAAATTAAACTTGAAGTAAATTTTGTAGATGGACATATGGAAGGACCTTATAAAGAATATCATTCTAATGAAAAATTGTTTAAAGAATGTTTTTACAATGAAAAAGGAAAATTAGAAGGTAATTATAAAGAATATGATGTTGAAGGAAATCTTTTAAAAGAAGTAACTTATAAAAATGGTGTTGAAATATAAGATATACCTTTGAATTATTTAGATAAAAGATAGTGTTGATAGAAGCTTTCTATTAACACTATTTTTATATTACAAAAGGACCATTGATAGCAATAGTCCTTTCTATAAGTTATTTAATTTAACTATTTTACATTTTTAAGAACTAAAGCAGTTCCCATTCCTCCACCTATACATAGAGAAGCTAGTCCGTATTCTACTCCAGTTTTCTTCATTTCATGAATTAATGTAACAGTTATTCTGTTTCCAGAAGCTCCAACTGGGTGTCCTATAGCTATTGCTCCACCATTTACGTTAGTTTTATCTTTGAACCAATCAGCAGTTACTCCGTGTTCTGTACAAAGTTCTTTAATAACTCCTAAAGATTGAGCAGCAAATGCTTCATTAAGTTCTATTAATTGGATATCTTGTAATTTTAGATCAGCTTTCTTTAAAGCTTTTCTGATTGCAGGAACTGGTCCCATACCCATTATTAAAGGATCTACTCCTCCTGTACCAGTTGAAACTATTTCAACTAATGGTTTTAAATTATATTTTTTAACTGCTTCTTCAGAAGCTAATAATAGGAATGAAGCTCCGTCATTTAATCCAGAAGCATTTCCTGCAGTAACTGAACCGTCTTTTTTGAAAGCAGGTTTTAATTTAGCTAATTTTTCTAAATCAGTTTTTCTGTTTGGATATTCATCTGTATCAAATGTGATATCTCCTTTTTTGTTAGGTATAACAACTGGAACTATTTCATCTTTAAATCTTCCAGAATCAACAGCTGCTATAGCTTTCTTTTGAGAATCTAATGCAAATGCATCTTGTTCTTCTCTTGTGATATTATATTTTTCTGCTATATTTTCAGCAGTAATTCCCATGTGAATGTTATGATAAGCATCTGTTAAAGCATCTAAGATCATGTGGTCTTTCATAGTAAGATCTGCCATTTTATGTCCACCTCTTACTGCTCCAGGTAATATGAAACCTGCACCTGACATAGATTCAGTTCCTCCTGCTATAACAAGATCTGCTTCTCCTGCTTTTATGTTAGAGAAAGCAGTTATAACTGATTTCATTCCACTTCCACAGATTATATTTATTGAATAAGCTGGAACTTCATAAGGGATTCCTGCTTTTATAGCAACTTGTCTTCCTACTCCTTGAGCTTGTCCTGCACTTAGAACGTTTCCTACTATAACTTCATCAATATTAGCAGGATCTATTCCTGTTTCTTCAATAATATTTTTTACTACTTTAGCTCCTAATTCTCCAGGTTTTAAAGGTGATAAAGTACCTAAAAAACTTCCGATAGCAGTTCTTTTAGCTGCAACTACATAAACCTTACTCATTTCTTCCTCCTTAAAATTTTATACATCATATGTAAACTAAAAATTGTAACTTAAAAAATTAAAGCATCAATCCACCAGATACAGAAATAACTTCTCCTGTTATGAATGCAGATTCATCACTTGCTAAGAATAGAACAGCATTTGCTATATCATCAACTTGTCCTAATCTTCCTAATGGAGTTGCATCTAACATTCCTTTGATAGTTTCTTCTGGTAATACATCTGTCATAGGTGTTTGAACAAAACCAGGAGCAACACAGTTAGCTCTTACATTTCTTGCACCAAATTCTTTAGCCCAAGTCTTAGACATAGCTATTACTCCACCTTTTGTTGCTGCATAGTTAGTTTGTCCAGGATTTCCATGTAAACCAACAACAGATGATAAAGTTATAATAGATCCTTTTCTAGCTTTCAACATAGATCTTGAAACAGCTTGAGTCATATTGAAAACTCCTTTTAAGTTTACATTTATAACTGCATCCCATTGATCTTCTGTCATTCTCATAAGTAGTCCATCTTTAGTTATTCCTGCATTATTTACAAGAATATCTATTTTGCCATATTCTTTTTCAACTTCATCTACGAATGTTTTTATAGCTTCTCTATCAGTAACATTTAAAATCTTATGTACAACATTTGCTTGTTCATAAGAACTTTCACCCATATCACAAGATATAACCATTTTTGCTCCATGAGCAGCAAGCTTTTCTACAATAGCTCTTCCAATTCCTCTAGCACTTCCAGTAACAACTGCAATTTTTCCTTCTAGTCTATTCATTAACTCCTCCATTCAATTTTTACTCTAAGAGAAACACAGTTCCCCTTATAAAAGTATATTACATCTGTTATGTAATGTCAAGGCTTTCATTAATTTGTTTATTCAAATATTTTATTTTCTTGAAATCATAAATTTATTTCAATTATTATTAGTTAGTGTATATTTTTCTTATAATTTATTATATAATATTAAAAAACTTGTATTTTTTAGTTATGACTAAATTTGTCATAGAAATATGATATAATTTTTTTGAGGTGAGAACAATGAAAGATATGAGGCTATTAAAACTATATAATAGGCTATTAAAAAATGATGACATAGATGTTGAAGAATACGCTAAAGAAAATGGAGTTAGTACTAGAACTGTTGAAAGAGATATAAAATGTATTAAAGACTTCTTAGCTGATAATGAGGATAAAAGTCGAGAGCTTATTCGTATTAAAAGAAAAAAGAAATATCAATTAAGCTATTCAGAAGATAGTATAAATTTATCTAAAAGTGAGATTTTAGCCATATCAAAAATTCTTTTAGCTAGTAGAGCTTTCTTAAAAGATGAAATTTCTTTGATTGTGGATAAAATTGCAAAACAATGTGGTTCAGATGAAGATTTAGACTTAATACAAGAACTATTAAAAAATGAGAAGTTTCATTATATTGAGTTGCAACACAAGAAATCTTTTATTAATTGTATTTGGGATTTAGGACAAGCTATAAAAGAGAAAAAGAAAGTAGAAATAGCATATAAAAAAATGGATGGAAATACAGTTAGAAGAGTAATAGATCCTGTTGGACTTATGTTCTCTGAATATTACTTCTATCTTTTAGCACATATTGAAAATATAGATAAAGAAAAATATTTTTGTAACAAAGATGATTTGTATCCTACTATCTATAGACTTGATAGAATAGAAGATTTTCAAGTTTTAAATGAAAAATATACTCCTACTCTATATAAAAATAGATTTCAAGAGGGCTTATTTAGAAAGCAAGTACAGTTTATGACAGGTGGAAAATTAAGAAAATTAAAATTTATTTATAGAGGAAGTTCAATAGAAGCATTACTTGATAAAATACCTACTGCTAAAGCCAAAGAAATAGATGTAAATACTTATGAAGTTAAAGCTGAGGTCTTTGGTAATGGTATTGATAGATGGATATTAAGTCAGGGAGATGCTATTGAAATAATTGAAGATAATTAAAATTAAATAGGGAGGTCTTATCATGGCAACATTAAATCCAAGAGCTCAAATAGCATTAGTATTAGCTCAAATTGAAAGAGAATACTCAAAAGGAATGGAATTCTTCTTAGAAGACTTATCTACAGTACAAAATTGTGTATCTTATTCCAATTATCAAACTTTTTTTAATCTATTGAGAAATAATGCTGATTTAACTAAATTGGTAATGAGAGTAGGAACTGTTTCAGGTAAAAATAAATATAAAAGAAAATAATATCAGCAAAGACAATTATTTAGTTGATAATTTTGGATAAAATAAATAAAAAAAACACACTGAATAGTGTGTTGAATTTCTAAAATGGCGCTTCCTAATGGACTCGAACCATTGACGCTGCGGTTAACAGCCGCATGCTCTACCGACTGAGCTAAGGAAGCAACAATTGCTTGGCAAATCCATACTCTCCCAGGCCGCTTCCAGCCAAGTACCATCAGCGTATATGGGCTTAACTTCTAGGTTCGGAATGTAACTAGGTGTACCCCCATAGCTATACTCACCAAGCATATATATTGTATCACATAATCTTGTTATGCGCAAGTCTGAACACTTGAAACTATATAGTAAAAACAAACTTAGATTAAAACTTCGATAATTAGTATTGGTCAGCTAAATGCATTGCTGCACTTACACCCCCAACCTATCAACCTCCTAGGCTCGAAGGTATCTTAAAGAATACT
>ERZ772906.1189-NODE-1189-length-14455-cov-11.330556_pt1 | contig 14455 bp, 12 predicted proteins | sample MGYA00511338_ERZ772906 | MGnify/ENA primary metagenome ERZ772906 (study PRJEB29015, sample SAMEA2738076) | human oral metagenome | biome: human oral; feature: human-associated habitat; material: saliva | place: China | collected 2212 ... | reverse complement strand
TGCCGGAGCCGTCAGCGTCGACGGTGATCGTGAGCATGGTCGCCATGTTCGTGTATGTGCCCGAGCCATCGCCCGCGTAGGTGATCGTGGTCGAGCCTTCGGTGATGACGCCGGAGCCGTCGCCGGCGTTAACGACGGTGCCATTGGCAGAGGAGGAGACGGCCGATCCGTCGCCGCCGAAGATTGTGGAACCAGAGATCAGGGATGATCCGTCGCACTTGGCGGGCGAGACGGTCACGCCTTCGACGGAGGAGAGCTGCGAGGAAGCGGAATCGATGACGGCCTTGTCGGCGTTGGAGGCGAACACGTCGATAGCGGGCAGGGAGAACAGGGGGATCGGGGGGATCTCTCCGGGACGGTATCCGGGCACCGTCGGGGTGGACGAGGCCGTGGCTGAGGCAGTCGGGGACGGTGTCGGCTCGTCGGTGGTGGCCTCCGCGGTGGGAGCGGCGGTCTCGGTGGTCTTCGGCTTGGAAGAACCGCAGGCGCCCAGAGCGAGGGTGGCCGCGGTGATGAGCGCGGCCGCTGTCAGAGTGCGTCGTGTGATGGTCATGGTTTAACCGTACGGGACAAAACAGAGGCGCATACTGTTCCGGTAATCATGTCAAGCTGCGGGTTTTCAACGAACTCAGGGGGAAAAGGAAGGAGCGTTCAGGGGTTAATCAGGGGAACCCCGGGGTGCGCCCGGGGGTGGGAAACCGGGGAAACGGCCCCGGCCTCGTCCCTGACGTGGGGGAACTGCTCAACCTGTGTCGTGATCAACGACACGGAATGTAGGAGCTGGGCGTTGTCTGTGGGACAATAGAGACATGAGCTACAAACTGGTGCTGCTCCGCCACGGCGAGAGCGAATGGAATGCAAAGAACCTCTTCACCGGTTGGGTGGATGTTCCGCTGTCGGACAAGGGCCGCGCGGAGGCTACCCACGGTGGTGAGCTCCTCAAGGAATCCGGCGTTCTCCCGGACCTCCTGTTCACGTCGATGCTGCGTCGCGCCATCATGACCGCGAACCTGGCTCTCGACGCCGCTGATCGCCATTGGATCCCCGTTGAGCGCAATTGGCGCCTCAACGAGCGTCACTACGGTGCGCTCCAGGGCAAGAACAAGAAGGAAATCCGCGACGAGTACGGCGAGGACCAGTTCATGCTGTGGCGCCGTTCCTTCGACGTGGCTCCGCCCGCCATCGAGGCCGGCTCCGAGTTCTCGCAGGATCAGGATCCCCGCTACGCCGGCGAACCTGTTCCCATGAGCGAGTGCCTCAAGGACGTCATCGCGCGTCTGCTGCCCTACTGGGACGAAGCCATTGTTCCCGCGATCAAGACCGGCAAGACCGTCATGATCGCCGCGCACGGTAACTCGCTGCGCGCCATCGTCAAGCACCTGGATGAGATCTCCGACGAGGATATCGCCGGCGTCAACATCCCCACCGGCATTCCGCTGGTGTATGAGCTCGACGAGGAGACCCTCAAGCCCATTAAGAAGGGTGGCACCTACCTGGATCCTGAGGCCGAGGCGAAGATCGCCGCGGTCGCCAACCAGGGTAAGTGAGCAACGCGGGGCCCCGGCTTCGTCTGCGTGGACGAGGCCGGGGTTTCGCCATGCCCTCGGTCGCGGCGTGTGGGCGGTCAGCGAGGACCCGGTGGAGGCGTGTCTGCCGTGGCATGGACGGCGCGCGGATGCCTGAAATACGCCGTGTTTCGGGGGCTAGTGAGCATTGTGGCGCATTCCCTAAATCTGACCATGTGATCGTGACCGGGGTCGCAAGCATGGTCGTATTGTGGTCGTACTTGAAGATGGTTTGTGCCGTTCCTCTAGTGCGTGTAACGTAGGCTTTTCATGCTGTCTCGGGGATATTCGTCAGGCAACTGGTAGAATAGGCCGTGCTATCCACGCGAGCATCCAGGAGTCTTTCCATGTCGTTCGAAATCGGTCAGACGGTCGTCTACCCGCACCACGGCGCAGCCACGATCGAAGAGGTCATGACGCGCACCATCCGTGGTGAAGAGCGAACATACCTCAAGCTGCGCGTGAACCAGGGCGATCTTGAAATCCAGGTCCCCGCCGAGAATGTCGACCTGGTCGGCGTCCGTGACATCGTTGATGAGGATGGGCTTGAGGAAGTCCTCACCGTCCTGCGCGCCCCCTACCTTGAGGAACCCACTAACTGGTCGCGCCGTTTCAAGGCGAACCAGGAGAAGATCGCGACCGGCGATATTGTTAAGGTCGCCGAGGTCGTGCGCGACCTGACGCGCCGCGATGACCTGAAGAAGCTGTCCACGGGCGAGAAGCGCATGCTGACGAAGGCGCGTTCTATCCTCACCTCCGAGCTGGCCCTGGCTCGCAACATTGAGAAGTCGGAGGCCGCCGCGCGTCTCGACGCCGTCCTGGCTGAGGGGCGCATCGAGATCGATGACAATGCCGCAGCTGAGTGAAGCCTGCGCGGTCCTGACGGCCGCCGGTTCAGGTTCGCGCCTCGGCTGCGAGCTGCCCAAGGCCCTCGTTTCCCTCTCGGGTCGCTCCCTGGTCTGGTGGGCGGCCCGCGGCCTACGCGCCGGGGGAGTGGGGATGATCGTCGTGACTGCCCCGGCCTCGTCCATCGAGGATTTCCGCGCTGCCCTGGCCGGCATCGAGGACGTCCTCGTGGTCGCTGGCTCTGACCGCTCCCGCCAGGCGTCCGTCGCCCTGGGCTTGGCTGCCCTCGGGCACCGCGATGCGGACGCGGTTGTCCTCGTGCATGACGCGGCTCGTCCCCTGACACCCCCGGAGGTGAGCGCGCGCGTCATCGACGCGGTGCGCGGCGGTGCTGGTGCCGTCATCCCGGTCCTGCCCGTCACGGACACGCTCAAGACCGTGGACGCCTCGGGCCTCGTCACGGGCACGCCCCGGCGCGCTGACATGGTGGTCGTGCAGACCCCGCAGGGCTTCCGATGGGACGTGCTCACCCGCGCGCACGAGGCGGGTGCCTCCCGAAGCGCCGACGAGGCCGTGGCCGCCACGGATGACGCGGGCCTCGTCGAGGCCGTTGGAGGCTCCGTTCAGACCGTTGCCGGTGATGAACGCTCCCTGAAGGTGACACGCCCCCTGGACCTCGCCCTCGCCCAGCTTCTCGCAGCCGAGGAGCCGAGCGCCTAGCGGCGCGGCGGATCTTGTCTGAAGGAAGGCCATCGCGCCTGCCATACCGTTTATGGTGGCCTGCGGTGGCTCTGACCTCCGCATTTGCGCCCGCCCGCGCAGCCAGGCGTTCCCCGTGAGGTGTCCACGGTCTCGTCCCCACTGCGGCCCGAAGAGGGGGCGCGCTGCGAAACGTGGTAGTTTCGCCCTGGGCGCACCAGCGCCACCGAGCACTCCCGAGCGAAGGAGCCCGATTCCATGAGCACCACGCCCGCCACCCATCGCCGCGTCATCACGCGCAAAGTCGTCGATTGGGCGGCTTGGGACTGGGGCAGCGCCGCCTTCAACGCGGTCGCCACGACCTTTGTCTTCACGACGTACCTGACCAGCGACGGCGTTTTCACGGACGCGGGGACGGCCGCGACGTGGCTGAGCAACGGCATGACGATCGCGGGCCTGTTCATTGCGCTGCTCGCCCCGATCACCGGTCAGCGCGCTGATCGACGAGGCCGTGGCGGGGTCTGGCTCGGATGGTTCACGGGGGCGGTCGTGGTCTGCATGCTCGCTATGTACTTCGTGCACCCGGCGTCGGTCCTCGGCCCTAAGGGTGCGCTCATGCTGGGCATTGCGCTGCTGGGCCTGGGTAACGTGTTCTTCGAGTTCGCCTCCGTGAACTACAACGCGATGCTCAACCACCTGGGTGAGAAGGAAGACCGCGGCAAGATTTCGGGCTTCGGCTGGGCGGCCGGCTACATCGGCGGCATCGTCTTGCTGCTGATCCTCTACGTCGGCCTGATTGGCGTGAACGTCCTGGGCGTGCCCGCCGACGAGCACCTCAACATCCGCATTTCCATGGTGATCGCCGCCCTGTGGCTGGGGGGCTTCGCGATCCCCGTCCTGAAGAACCCGCCGCTGCCTCAGAAGGTGTCGACGGCGGATGACCATGAGTCGATCCTCGACTCCTATAAGCTCCTGTGGCGCACGGTCGTCACCCTCAAGCGCGAAGCTCCGCACACTCTGTTTTTCCTCATCGCCTCCGCCGTCTTCCGTGATGGTCTGGCAGGCGTCTTCACGTTCGGCGCGGTCCTGGCCAAGACGGCGTTCGGCTTCAGCGCCAGCGATGTCATGATCTTCGCGATCGCCGCGAACATCGTTGCGGGCCTGGCGACCGTGGCGTTCGGGTGGGTGGACGACAAGATTGGCCCGAAGAACGTCATTATGCTGTCCCTGACCGCAATGGTTGTCGCTGGGTTCGGCGTTTTCTTCCTGCACGCCCACGGACCCATCGTGTTCTGGAGCCTCGGTCTGGTCCTGTGTGTTTTTGTTGGCCCCACCCAGTCCGCGTCGCGTTCCTTCCTGTCGCGCATCATCCCCGCGGGTCGCGAGGGCGAGGTCTTCGGCCTCTACGCCACGACGGGCCGCGCCGTGTCCTTCATGGCCCCCGCCATGTATGGCCTCTTCCTCATGATCGGTAAGCGGATGACCCCTGCGGGCGCGGACTACACCTACTGGGGCATCCTCGGCATCATGCTGATCCTCGGTGTGGGCCTGGCCCTGACGGCACCCGTCAAAGCCGAGCGTGCCACGCTCGACCACATGGCGGACTGAGGCCTCGGCGAGGCCCCACGCCCACGCGTGACACGTCCCCGATGCGACCGAGTGAGTCTCGGGCGTCGGGGATGTGTCGTCTATTGGTCGACCTACATGTAGTCCTTGCGGTCGCGTGACTGGACAAAGGAACCTGCGCCAAGTGTCGTTCGCCATGTCCGAATCCCAGGGGCTTGAAGGCGTTTGCATCCTTCCCAATGGGTAATTTCAAGTAAACCTGATCGGTCTGTGCGGTCAGCGTCGTAGCGTTCGATGACAGGAATCATATCCGTGTCGTGACTAGCAAGGATCACCACATCGAAGGTGCCGCTGACTGAAAGCTGGTAGGCCGTCAGTGCCACCAAAACATCGATGCCCTTTTCCTGTTTGCGCCAGTCGTTCAAGGCTGAGTCCCACGAGTAGCGGAGGGAACGATAGATGATTTCAACTCGTGGATCGCGAGTCCATTCAGCTTTCTGTTTCTGTGATCGATTGTATGCTTCCGGATCTCTATGGTTGGAAGGGCACCCTCGAAATACAATGACTTTCGTTAACTCGACACGTGGGGGTAGATTGGGTTTCTGCGCCATGCGCTGTGGAGCCAGAGCCTCTTCCCTGCGTTTAACGACTTCTTCGGCAAAAAGCAGTGGATGGATGAGGGACTCATGTTTTGGGAGTCCTAGCGGGGTAAAACGATCATGCCCAGTCAGGTGAATGTTCTGATAGTCGATGATGACGGCAGCAGATGCGACCATTTCTTTTCTCCTATGAAAAGGCTCGCCAGTCCCGGAGGACGGCGAGCAGCTATGTTCGTTATGTTACACGGGAAGCCCGATGAGAGCAAACTGGCCCATTGTCGAAATGATCACTAGGTTGGGGGCATAGTGCAAAACGTGTCGGTGGGCGTGAGTCTCGGGTGTTGTGGTAGGGGGTGGCGGAGTTTGTTCCAGCGGATCGCTTCGTCGGTACTCCGCGGCTCGGGGCCAGAGAACAGATACTCCGCGCTCGCTTATCGGAGAGTCCCTCTCCTCGGTACGCTAACCCGCTATTCCGAATCTGGGTCCTCTCCTCCGCACGCTAACCCGCTATTCCGAATGTGGGCAACCCCGCCCACGTACGGAGCAGACGGCCCACGTGCGGAACAGGGGGCTGGCGTGCGAGCACAGCATGATGTCAGGTTGCGAACGTCCTGAAGCGTCCCTGGTCGGGGAATGACTCACCTGCGTTTATGAGAGGAGGGGCGTCGTGAGCCTCGTCGACGAGGACGACCACGGTGGCATCCGAGATGTTGCTCACGAACAAGCTCTTCCTTCGCATAGGGGTGGACTCGCGGGAGGAGGTCCGGGAGGGAGATCGTTGGGTGTTCACGGTCTGTACCTGTGCTCTGTCAGTGCTTGGTGAGAGAGGGTCACGAGGCCTTCGGCGTGAAGGCCGTGATCTGCTCGTCGGTCACGCCGATGAGGAGGTCGTCGAAGGCCCATATCAGGTTTGTCGCCTGGTTCAGTTTGCGCGATGTGTATACGACCTCGCCGTTCATGTCGACGAAGAAGGACTGCAGTCCTCGTGGTGGTCGCTGTCCCCTGATAGCCGACCGGGGTGGGATCCGCCTCGATCTGCGGGGCAGTCGCTTCCGGCGTCGGATCTGGATGACGGACGTGAATGTACGTGCTCCTCACGGAAAGCTCGTACAGAAATCCGGCGAGGGTACCGATGACGAGTACCGCAACCACAGTAACGAGGACAACGAGCACCTGACGGCCCAGTTTTGTTCGCCGTGGGGGCTGCTGAGCAGGGGGCTGAGGTGCCTGGCGGTCCTCGGACAACGACTGCGGAGGCTGAGGCTCGGGTGCCTGAGAGCCGCCGTTCGAGGCGTGCAGCGGCTGGGGTACCGGGCTACTCGCGCGGGGGTGATCGTCGTTGCTCATGAGTTGTTTCTATCACACTCGTACGCTGAGCATGACGCCGTGGCCACCCAGGCCTCGTCACGAGGAAGCAGGAACGAACGCCTTGATTTCCTTATCGGTGATGCCGATCAGCATGTCGTCAAAGACCCAGGTGAGGCGTGTGGCCTTTTTGAAGTCTTTCGTCGAGGAAGACGAACCATCGGCGGTGTTAATGATGTAGCTGTTAGTGTCCTGGGAGCTGAAGGACTTGACATACAGGGTCGATCCATCGGCGCTGACACGCAGGTCCTTCGGAGTGAAGGAGCAGTCGTCGCGCACGAACCGGCGTGCAGCGTCCGGGAGCGGGACCTCACGCGTCGAGTCGTCGGCGGTCAGGGCGACCGTGATCGTGCACTCGCCCGTGCCGGTCATGCTCACCGTTCCCGTTGCCCACGCCGCTCGCTTGTGCGTCATGAAGGTCTGGATGTCCGACGTCGTCGGCTGCGTCCCGTCTCGGCTGAGCGCGGGCAGATCCGGTTCGGCGGTGAACGTCGCTTGAAGGATCCCGTCGCTGTCGAAGATAGACCCGCGAGAAACGGAGTTCTCGTAGACGACGAAACCGTCGGTGGCCACCTCGACCTTCCGGGAGTCGCCGTTCCCGTCGGGATTGCTCAAGGTCGTCGCCTCGCCGGTATGGACGTTGAGGATCTGCGGGAGTTCGTTGGTGGCGGTGGGAACCAGGACCGAGGCGTGCACACCGTTCCCTGCGACCGCAGTGCCCGCAGGCGCATAGCCCAGATCATGGTCACGCAACCCATACCCGGACTGCGTCGCCGTGGACGTGGTCCACAGGTTCGTCCACTCGCCGCCCTCGCGCATCCATCCGCTGTACGTCGTTGTGGTCGAGCACGTCACCATGACGTCGTCAGCCAGAGCCAGGGGAAAATCTGTCCCCCAGGGAGCCTGAGTTTGCGCGCCCGTAGCCTTGTCGATGACGACGTCGTGGAAAAAGACCTGGTCCTCGCCCGAGACGAACGCAGGCGTGTGGAACGACAAGATCGCTGAGCTCTGTGTGGGACCCGTCGACGTCCACAGGTGGGCGGGTGTACTCCCCGACAAGTCGTAGGCTGACACCGTGACGGCCGAGCCGTTCTTGCTGCTGTTCGCAGCATCAGAGGCAATGTACAGGGTTGACCCATCCACGTGGAACTGTGGTGTCGCGTCGGCCGATTGAGCCGGCACAGGGATCGTCCACGCGGTCGTGGCACCCGATGCCCACGCAGGCGATAGCGCGTGCGTATCCTGTGCGCTTCCCTGGTATCCCGCTGATGGGAGCGACGGTAGGCTCGGTAGACTTGGCAGCGGTGCCTGCGTCAGCGGCGCGCTCGGCAGCGACCCGTGCGGCACCCGTGGGGTATGGACGCGAGGCGTGGTACTGCCACCGACGTGGCCCGCGGAAAACGCGGTACCAATCGTGGCACCAAGGGCCGCGAGCGTGGCGGCCACGGAGCGCTTGCTGGATTTGCTGGTGTCCCCGGTTTCCTTGGACGCCGGGGCGGGGCTGTCGCCGCGCGGCGGGATATCATCGAGCACCGCCCGGGACGAGGCCGTGGCCGCGCTCGCGGGTGTGGCTTTGCTCGCGGTGGGCGAGGCCTTGGTGGCTGGCGTCTCGTTCGGGAAGGTGTCGGCCCCCGACGAACTGACGGTGTCCGCCTGCGCGGCCATGGCCTCGTCGAATCCTGCGAGCGGGTCGGCCTTCAAGAATTCGTCAAGGTCGGGCAGCGGTGCTAAGTCCGGCAGCGGAGCGAGGTCGGGCAGTGGCACCAAATCTGGCAGGGAATTGAACTCGGGCAGGACGAAGGCGTCGGCCCCGCTTGGGGACTCCTCGCTGCGTGCGCGCGACGAACGTGGCTGCGCCTCGCCGGGAGGTGTCACGCGAAAATCGTCGTTGCTCATGAGACGTTTCTACCATGCGGCACCGGGCGTTGGGACGCGAGGGAAAGCATCCCGAGTCGTTGCAGACGTCAGGAGGAGGCGGGCACGAAGGCCTTGACACCGGCCTTGGACACGGCGATGAGCATGTCGTCGTAGACCCAGGTGAGCTGTTCCGAGACGTTGAGCGCCGAAGACGTGTAGGCCTCGCCGTTGACGGTGTCGATGACGTATTTGTTCTTGTCGGCACCGACGAAGGCGTCCATGTACAGAGCCGATCCGTCGGCGCTGATACGCACTTGCTTCGGGTCGAAGTAGCAGGTGGACGGTAAGCTGGGCGTCAGCGCATCGGGGACGGGGGACGTATGAGTCGAACCGTCGGCGGTGAAGGTGACCTCGAACATGCACTCATCCTGGTGCCTGCCAGTCATGCGCAGGGTAGCTACGGCCCACGGCGCGTTCTGGTGCGTCAGGAACTCTTTGACGTCCGGCGTGCTGCGAGGTGTCTCATCGTGACTGACGATGGGCAGGTTGCGGGCGGTCTTAAACGTGGACTGGAGGGTGGCGTCGCTGTCGAAGAGCATCCCGTAGGAATCGATATTCGTCGTAGACGACGTATCCTTCGGGCGTGACCTCGACGGTTCGGTACTCGCCGTCCCCGTCGGGGTTGCTCAGGGACGCGATCTTCCCAGTGTGGATATTGATGATCTGCGGAATCCGATCGTTGTTGATCGGAACCAGGACGGAGGTGTGCTCGCCGCTGCCGGTAATAGCGTTACGTGAGGGCGAGTATCCGAGGTCGAGCTGACGGAGCCCCGATGGATTTTGCTGCGTCGTTGTCGTGGTCCACAGGTTCGTCCACTCGCCGCCCTCCTGTGTCCATCCGCTGCACGTCGTTGTTGACGAGCAGGTCACGAGGATCCCGTCGGCCATCACGAGGGGAAACGCTATGCCCCAGGGGGCCTGGGTTTGCTCGCCGGTCGTCTTGTCGATGACGACGTCGTGGAAGAAGAGCTGGTTGTCGCTTGAGACGAAGGTGGGCGTGTAGGTCAAGGCCACGTTGTTTTTCGTGTGCCCGGTTGAGGACCACAGCTGAGTGGGCTGCGCCCCCGACACGTCGTAGGCAGTGACCGTGACGGCGTACCCTGGCTCGCCCTTGATCGTGGCGTTGGACGCAACGTAGAGGGTTGAGCCATCGACGTAAATGTGTGGCAGGAACGTGGACGATGTGTTCTCAACCGAGATTGTCCACGCGGTCGCGATCCCCGAGGCCCACTCGGGCGACAGTGTGTGCGTGTTCGTCGCGGTCCCACGGTAGCCGGGCACGCGAGTAGGCAGATTCGGTGCCTGCGCGGGCACCTGCACGGTCGGCGTGTGCGAGGCCCGCGCCGAGGAGACTGTAGGTGACGGAGTCGACGACGTCATCGGTTCGACGTTTCGTTGGCTGCAGAAAGAGAGCCCGACGCCGAGCGCAACGACGCATCCGAGCGCGATCAGGGGGCGGGGCAGGCGTTTGTGGGCGGAGGTAGCCTCGCCGATGCTCTCCTCGTGCTTGAGGCGGAAGGGAGCGCGGCCGCTCGATGATCGGCCGCTCACGTGTCCCGCCAGCGACGAGGCCGGGGCTGCGACCGCGGAGACGGTATCCATCTGGGTGGTGGCCGCCGAGGCCGAGGGAGCCGCGTCCGGTAGGCGAGCGGCTTCGGGGAGGGGAGCGGAGGTGGGCGTTGGAGCGGTGTCTGAGAGAGGCCTGGAGTCTGGCGCAACGGGTTGAGTGTCGTCGACGGTGGACGAGGTGGGAGTGTCTGCGAGTAGCTGGGCGATGTCAGGTAGCGGCGAGATCCCGGGCAGGGGAGAGGCGCCCGGGAACAGGTCGTCATCCTGAGATCCCGCGGTATCCGCCTGCCCGGCCCCGGCCTCGTCGCTGGGCATCGACGCGGGGGAGGAGAGGATGTCGCCGATATCGGGCAGCGGGGCCAGATCCGGCAGCGGGGCGAGTTCGGGCAGCGGCGCGAAGCCCGGCAGTGTCCCGAACTCCGGCAGCGCGAAGACGCCGCTGCCGTCCGGGGATTCCTCGTCCCGCGAGCGCGCGGAGGGTGCCTGCGTCCCGTCGGCGGGGGTTCCGAGGACATCGTCGTTGCTCATGAGACGTTTCTATCACACCCGTGTGGAACGCGGGCGTGGGTTCTCTGCTTTCGTCAGCCGATGCCTCGCCCCCTGTGAGCAGTGCGCTCTCAGGAGGAGGCAGGCACGAACGCCCGAATTCCGCCGTCGGTCTGGCCGATCAGCATGTCGTCGAAGACCCAGGTGAGGTGTGTGGCCTCGTTGAGGTCTTTCGACGTGAAGGACAGTCCCTTGGCGGTGTTGATGAAATATTTGCTCGTGTCCTGGAAGTTGAAGGTGTCGATGTAGAGAGCCGATCCGTCGACGCTGACACGCGCGTCGGTCGGGTCGAAGTAGCAGCCCGGCGTCATATTCGGGCGTGCCGCTGAGGGGATGGAGATCGTGTGTGTGGCGCTGTCGGCGGTCAGCTTGTACTCGATGGCGCATTCGTCCGTGCCTGTCAGTGCAATCGTGCCCGCCGCCCACTGTGCCTTCGTGCTTGTCATGAAGGTTTGGATGTCCGACGTCGTTGGCTGCCTCCCGTCGTGGCTGACTGTCGGCAGGTGCGGCTCTGCTGTGAACGTGGACTGGAGGGTCCCGTTGGGTTCGAAGAGTAACCCGACCTGTTCGCTGCGCTCGTAGACGAGGAAGCCGTCGGTGGCCACCTCGACCTTCCGATAGTTGGCATTCCCGTCGGGATTGTTCAGGGTTGTCGCCTCGCCGGTATGGACGTTGAGGATCTGCGGGAGTTCGTTGGGGGCGGTGGGGACCAGGACGGCGGCCTGTGCGCCGCTCCCGGCGAGCGCAGTGCCCGCAGGTGCATAGCCCAGATCATGGTTATGCAACCCGTATCCGGACTGTGTCGCCGTGGTCGTCGTCCACAGGTTCGTCCACTCGCCGCCCTCGCGCGTCCACCCGCTGCACGTCATAGTGGTTGAGCACGTCACCATGACGTCGTCAGCCAGAGCCAGGGGAAAATCTGTCCCCCAGGGAGCCTGGGTTTGCGCGCCCGTGGCCTTGTCGATGACGACGTCGTGGAAAAAGACCTGGTCGTCATCCGAGAGGAACGCGGGCGTGTGGGAGGACATAATCGCCGAGTTCTCCGTCGGACCCGTCGATGTCCATAGGAGAGTGGGTTCGTTACTCGACAGGTCATAGGCTGACACTGTGACGGCCGATTTCCTCCGGTCCTCCATCAGGTCGTCGGCGGCGAGGTAGAGGACCGACCCGTCGACGTATATCTGCGGTGGTGTCCCCGCCGGCCCGTTCGTGGTGGGGATCGTCCACGCAGTGGCGACGCCCGAGGCCCACTCGGGCGACAGGGAATGCGTGTTCGTCGCGGCCCCACGGTATCCGGGCACGTGGAGGACCTGCTGTTTCGTGTCGAGGGCCGGTGGAGGGAGTGTGGGATGCTTGTGATCGCTGCCGCCCGCGTGGACCAAGGAAATAATGCCGCTGACTACGACGACGGCACCGGAGATCGCCAAACCGATGGGGGTGGCGGAATTCGTGGTCCTCTGCTCGCCCCAGGACAGTCGACCCGCAGGGTCGGCGACGGGTTCGTTTGATTCTTGGGCGGGACTGGTTCGTGACGAGGCCGTGGCTGCGTGAGTGGGTGCGGCGTCGGCCTGGGAGGGGGCGGCGGTGAACGTCGGAGCTGTGTTCTGCGTCGGTGTGGTCGAGACCGCGGGCGGCGACGGGACCGCGGGCGTCGACGGACTCGTGGGCAGCGATGGGATGTCGCCTGCGGGCGCGGCGCTTGGGAGTGCATCATCGTCGCGCGAACTGACGGTGTCCGCCTGCGCGGCCACGGCCTCGTCGAATCCTGCGAGCGGGTCGGCCTTCAAGAATTCGTCAAGGTCGGGCAGCGGTGCCAAGTCCGGTAGCGGAGCGAGGCCTGGCAGCGGTGCCAAGTCCGCCAGGGAATCGAACTCGGGCAGGACAAAGGCGTCGGCCCCGCTCGGGGACTCCTCGCTGCGTGCGCGCGACGAACGCGGCTGCGTATCGTCGGGAGGCGTCACGCGAGAATCATCGTTACTCATGGGACGTTTGTACCATGCGAGGAGCGTCGGCGTGCCTGTCCCGCGTCGGGCCGACGTGGGGAGCTGCGTCTAGTTGGATGCGGGGGCGACCCGGACCATGAGGACGCTCGCCAGCGCGGCCACGCCCTCGCCTCGGCCCGTGAAACCCAGGCGATCCGAGGTCGTTGCCGACACCGTCACCGTGCCGCCGGCGATCTCGCTCATGACGGCGCCGGCCTCGGGCAGGCGTGCGGCCATGCGCGGGCGGTTGCCCACGACCTGGACGGTCGCGTTGCCCAGCACCCAGCCGGCCTCGGTCGCCATGCGGCGCACCTCCTGCAGCATCGCGCGGCCCGACGCGCCCGCCCACTCGGGGCGATCCACGCCAAAGACCGTGCCCAGCTCGCCCAGGCTCGTGGCCAGCAGCATCGCGTCGCACAGCGCGTGCGCAGCGGCGTCCGCGTCCGAGTGACCCTCGAGGGGGCGCTCGCCCGGCCACTCCAGGCACGCGAGCATGAGGGTGCGCTGCGAATCGGTGGCTGCGAAGGCATGCACGTCGACCGCTTGGCCGATGCGGAAAGGCAAATCAGTCATGCCACCAGAGTAGCCTCACGACGAGGTCGGTGTGAAGGCCACGATGCCCGATCCCACGACGCCGATGAGCAGGTCGTCATACGCCCACACGAGTGCCGATGCCTGTCGCGGATGAGTGGATGAGTGGGCCTGCCCGTTCGTCATGTCACAGCAATAGGTGGCGCTGTCGATGTCCTTCCATACGAAGGCCGCGTTCCCGTCGGCGCTGGTGCGAAGCTGCGTCGGCTCGAAGATGCAGGGGGCGGCCTGCGATTGCGCGCCCGTCTTCTTGTCCACCAACGTGTCGCCAACGATGAGCGGATCTCCCTCGGACAGAAACTGGGTCGAATCCCAGGAAACCCAGCCTTTCCGCTGCCCGCCCTCGTCTCGTCCGCTCTGACCAACCTGTCAGGGTTAGGGGCGTAAATGTTTGACTGGGTCTGTCGCGACGCGCCGGGAGGACCCGGACCGCTCCAGCGAGGATCCATGCTACTCACGCGTTGTTTCTATCACACGCTCGCGGGCTGCGCGCACACTACCGACCCCGCCCAGGCCTCGTGAAAACGTGACGAAATACGACCTATCTGGCTTCACAGGCTTTCTCTCCGATAGGATCTGTCCGTGCGTTATATTTCGACTCGACGTGGCCCCGATGCGCCCACCCGCTCCTTCAGCGACATTCTGCTGGAGGGCCTGGCGCCCGACGGCGGCCTCTACCTGCCCGAGGAATACCCGACCCTGTCGGCCTCCGACCTGGACGAGCTGCGGATCGTCCTGCGCGAGGAAGGCTACGCGGCGATGGCCGCCGGCATCATCTCGCTCTTCGTCGACGACATCCCCGCCGACGACTTGTGCGCGATCACGGCCCGTGCCTATTCCACCCCCTCCTTCTCCGACCCGCAGATCGTGCCCGTCGACGCCCTGGAAGGCACCGACCTACACATCGCCCACCTATCCAACGGCCCCACGGCCGCCTTCAAAGACATGGCGATGCAGCTCCTCGGCGAACTCTTCGAATATGAGCTCACCCGCCGCGGCGACTGGCTCACTATCGTGGGTGCCACCTCCGGCGACACCGGCTCCTCCGCCGAATACGCGCTGCGCGGCCGCCCCGGACTTTCCGTCGTCATGCTCACCCCCGCCGGACGCATGACCGCCTTCCAGCGCGCCCAGATGTTCTCCCTCCTCGACGACAACATCGTCAACGTCGCCGTCGACGGCGTCTTCGACGACTGCCAGGACCTCGTCA
>ERZ772906.1187-NODE-1187-length-14471-cov-2.427234_pt1 | contig 14471 bp, 10 predicted proteins | sample MGYA00511338_ERZ772906 | MGnify/ENA primary metagenome ERZ772906 (study PRJEB29015, sample SAMEA2738076) | human oral metagenome | biome: human oral; feature: human-associated habitat; material: saliva | place: China | collected 2212 ... | reverse complement strand
GCTGACGGACTAAAGGTTCACGCGGCAATCAGGCGGCGAGAACGTAGTCGGTGCGATTCTGTTCGGCACCTATTGGTTTGCACACATCGTTAACGAGTAGAGCATGCCTCCTCGGCTCGCTTCCCCTCGATCGACGACCGCTGTCGAAACCGATCATCCCCTATTGAGTTCTTCACTCACCGGCGCCCTGCCACCACAGCAGCACAAACACCGGACTTGAAATCATACGTCCCCACAGCTGAGCTGGCAAGAGATTCCCGAGGCCTCGCCCCACTCCCCCATCCCCCGCACGCAGGTGGCCGCAGCTCCTTGGCCTCGACGAAGAAATACAGAGGAAGGCCCTACATAAGCTTTGTAGCCTCCAGCTTCTCAACCAAGAGTCGATTGTTCTTGATGAGGAAGGGGCGAAGTCCCAATCCCAAAACCGCGGCAAATAGGGCAAAGGCCCCCAGCAACAACATTGCATCAAAATACTCGCTGCCCGAGTACCCCGCGATCGAGGCGCGCAGCGCCGTGATCCCATGTGTTGCGGGAAGATACGGCGAAATTGCCCGGAAGAAACTCGGCAGAATATCCAAGGGGAAGGACCCGCCGGCACCCGTGATCTGCAAGACCAGGAACAGTACGCCCAAGGCTTTCCCCGCATTACCGAAAGTAGCGATGAAGGTGTAGAGCAGGAAAGAAAACACCAAGGCCATCGCCCACCCGGTAAACATAACTAGCCAGGGATGAGCGTGTTGGATCTTCACAAAGAACAGCAAGCCCAAGCACATAATGGTGGCCTGGGTCAGAGCAATCAGCCCAAAAATCATGTAGCGCCCAAGGAAGCCTTCCCACAGACCTAAGCGATGCCTCTTGAAATACTCGACAGCTGGATGAGAAGAATCCAATCCCTCAACAACATTCTCTGTGGTGACATCACTGCGAATGGTAATGATCATGAGGACCGACCCCACCCACAGTGCGAGCGCCGTATAGAAGGGCGCCATCTGAGAACCGAAATTCTCGACCGGATACACCGCAATGGTGGTGACGCCCACGGGAGCCGCAAGAGCAACAGCCAGAGCCTGAGGATCTGAGCCAATGATGGTGCGGACCTGCGCAAGGTTCCCACTTTCCAAAGCATCATTCAATTTGTTATGAATGTCTGCGATCTTTTGCGAGGCTTCACGAAGTTGATTTCCAATTCCGCTAAACGTCGATTGAAGTTTCGATAGCCCCTCACGAACCCCATTCGAGCCATCATTGACACTGGAGCTGGCTGCAGACAGCTGTGCGCGCAGGTTTTCCATCGACGAGGTTGCTGAATTGATGGTTCCCGAAAGCTGTTCTAATTGCGGACGCAGGGAGGAGTCAACATCGCTCTTCAAATTGGAAATAGCCGACTGAGCTTGTCCAACGAGGTTCTTGACATCCTGGCGATTTGAGCCAGCATCTGCGACGTTCTTTTCCATGTCATCAGCAAGCTTATTCATCGCATTCTGCAGCGCGCTCAGACGGTCAGCAGAAGCTTGCAGGCGATCTAGAACATCTTGAGAAATAGGTGTTCCCGGCAGATTTGCCAGCGTTTCCTTCACATGCAGGTACTGCGTCGATTGATTGCCCACCGACGAGGCCTGGGAACGCAAGGTCGCCACCGCCGAAGCGACGCTACTGCCGCCTCGGGAATACACATCATCAATGGATGCAGAAAGCACCTCGAGGGAATGAGCAGACGCACTCACGGCTGAGGAAAGGGCAGAAGCAGCTTGCGAAGCCCCAGCACTGATCTGGTCAACGGAAGCCGAGGCGTTATTTGCCGCGCTCTCCAGCGGATCTCGGGCCTTCGAGGCATTGGCAATCATGGTCTGAGTAGAATCCACCAGCTGCACAGAGGAGGCGATGAGTCCGGCATAGGCATCTGCGCTGGTTGCCGCAGCGTTCAGGCGCTGCGAGGTCGACTCTAGGCGAGAATTCAATGCCTGGATACCGCGAACATTCGTGGGATCAGAGAGCGAATCTGACAGCGAAGAAGCCGTATCCACGGCAATTTCTGCAACAGTCTGCGCAAATACCTGGTTGATTTGCGCAGAAACGCGCTCTGCACCTTGACCGGCGATTTTTGGTGCCAGGCCATTCTTCTTTTCATTGATGTAGTAGGTCAGGGGTGTCGAATGCGCATCACTGGAAAAGAAAGTCAGCATCTCTTGAGAGAAGTCCGAAGGGATGACAACCGCCGCGTAGTACTCCCCCGATCGCGTCTTCTCAATTGCTTGTTCTTCGCTATCAATCACCCAATTGAATTGCTCGTTCGTCCGTAAAGCTGACACAACACGGTTACCGATATTGACCTCAAGGGGAATCAGATCAGACTTATACCCCTTGTCGGTATTGGCAATCGCAATCCGTAGGTTTTTTGTGTTGGCAAAAGGGTCCCATGATGCGGAGATGTTGAACCACGCAAAGAATGACGGAAGAACAACCAGCCCAAGAACAACGACCATACTGATCACGCTTCGATGCGCTCGCGAAAGATCAGCGCGGAAGATTTCCCATACCGCTTTCACTTCTCGCTCCCTTCTTCCGCTGCTTCTTCATCGTGCACAGAAGCGCTCTTCTTCACTGCCGAGGCGAAAAGTCCTGCTGCACCGCGAGCCCTCCGTTGCAAAAGCGAGCGCACATCGGAGTCATTCATATTTGTGAGCAACTGTTGACGTTCAAGAGACTCGCGAACAAACTCGACAGCAATCAAGAATGCGATAATCGCGAGGATCCACACAATCCACAGTCCCAACATCATCGGCACTTCGGTCGCACTCGTAACAGATAACACCGCAAGGAGAGCCGGAACAACAATCCCCAGAACCAGCGCTGCACGGCGCATCCGCGGGTAACGACGTTCAAAGGTGCGCACCCGACGCGAAACAGAACGCGAATACGAATCATGGTCGGCAAGAACAGAGACGATCTGGGAAAGACGGAAACGCGAGGAAGGAAGACGAGTGGCCTCGCTAATAAACAATCCAGACCGCGACAGATCACGGGTCACCATCGCGTTAAGGTTCACAAGATACGGACGCAAAGCAAGTCCGATGGTGAAAGAGATAGCCATATGAATCCCCAGCACCCCAATTGCTCGAAGATACGCGTGGCCATAGAAACCACCGACCGTTTCGCGCATCGCATTAATGCCATAGGTGAAGGGGAAAAGCGGATAGAGGAAACGGAAGAAGGAGGGCATCATCTCGATGGGATACAGGCCTGCAGAGCCCGGGATCTGCAGCATGACAATGACGACACATAGGCCTTTACCAATGTGTTGGAAGCAAGTCGCCAACATGTAAATAATCGAGAGGTAGGCAAGGGAACTGATCATCGCTGTCCCAACAAAAGCAAGCTTGGAGACAGTTTGGATCCCAATGATGAGATCTCCAATGGATACAACCAGTGCCTGGCCAAGAGCAAAGAGCGCCAGTAGCATCCATCGCGACATGTAACGCTGAACCGAGCTCATGGGACCGACTTCCTCGTCATCGACCTCGAGCTTCAAAATAACGACAAGAGAAAATGCACCGATCCACAACGCAAGGTTCGTAAAGAGCGGCGCCATTGCGGAGCCATATGTGGCAACTGGGAAGACGGCCTGGGTTTGGATCGACGTCGGCGCGGCCATAAATTCAGCGATCTTTTCAGGGTTCAGATGCATGGAGCCTGAAAGAGATTGAATCGCATTCGAGGAAGAAATCGCAGAGATATCTCCCTGTGCGCTTCCAAGGTCATTCATCAATGCGCTGACGTTTGTCGCCGACTGTGCAAGAGTGGTCTTCGTGGAATCAAGAAGCGCAGTGAGCTGATCAAGCAGGCCATTCATCTGTTCTCGTTGACCTTGAAGCACCGCAATTGCGGAACGAAGATTCGCTGAGGCGCTCGACATTTGATCCAGCGCATTGGAAATCGCGGGAAGTTGGTCTCCGATACCCGAGCGCGCTTGAGCAGCGGAATTGCTCAGTGCTTGGCTGGAGCTGTGAAGTGTCGCGAGCGCTTGGGTGATCGAATTCGAGGTCGTCGCAAGATTGCCGTTAAGAGTCGACAAGTTCGCCAGAGTTTGTCCAACCTGAGAATTTTGCGTGCTCAGATCCTGCAAAGCTTGCGAGGCCGTGGGAAGTTGCGCGATTCCTAAGTTTTGCAGTTGGCGCAGGATGTCCCCATTGGTCTGGTTGATGGACTGTCCTTCTGTCAGGAGCCCATTAATCGTTGTCGTTGCGCCTTGCACTCCCCCGTTGAATGCCCCTCCTGCAGCCGATGCCTTCGCGGTGGCATCGGTCGCATGATTCGCCAGCCCATCGAGCGCACCAGACATATTGGTGCTGAAAGTCGACAAAGTGGAGCGCGTGTCATTGACTAACTGATCTGCCTGGGACAGCGCGCTGTTGAGATCAGACAGGCTCGAATCGGCCGAATTCAACGAATTGTGTGCACCAGAAACCTTTTCCTTGGCCGCATCGATCCTGCCGCCCATTCCTTTGAGTGTCTGTTCAGCTTCCCCCAGCTGGTCGCGAGCTGCGGTGATCTTATCTTTAAGATCAGAACGGTTACTCTGCAAAATGTCAGAGATGGAGCGCCCTGTTGAGGAGATCTTCGCAGAAAAGGTCTGCGCGACGGTTGAGACAAAAGTCGAGTTGATCTGTTGATCAAGGGCATTCGCACCAGCTCCAGTAATTTTTGGAGCAATGGCGTTGTTGCGCTCATTAACGTAGTACTGCACGTTTGGCTTTGAATAGGTGCCGTCAACAATGCCCGTTAATTTTTGAGAAAAGTCTGAGGGGATGACGATCGCGGCATACGCGTGGCCCCGCTCAACATCTTTTTGTGCTTGATCGGCAGAAACAAAATACCAACCCAGCTGGTCATTCGCGCGTAGTTGATTTTCTACCGTGGTCCCGACGTTAATGAAACCGATGATGTCTTTCGTCGCACCCTGATCTTCATTGGCCACTGCAACCCGGATCTTGCCGGTATTGGAATAAGGATCCCAAAAGCCAACGATGTTAAACCAGGCATACAGTGCTGGAACGAAGAGAAGACCGATGATGACAATCCACGCGGCGGGCACGGTCACCATACGCCGGATATCCCGCTTCAGTGCTCGCACAACGGGCCGCATAAACACTCCTCACACAGAACAGGCTGTGTACCTTCCGTACGGAGAGCACACAGCACTTCCTCGTGAACACGCCACCGATCAGCGACGTGCTTGTTTGACATAGCGACGCATCGCGCGCTCTGCCTCACGCTGGTCCTGTTTTTCGCGCAGGGCCTGACGTTTATCCCACTCTTGTTTACCGCGGGCAAGGGCAATCTCGACCTTTGCGCGGCCGCCAATAAAGTACAGCTCAAGGGGAACGATCGTGTATCCCTTGGCCGAAGACTTATCGGCCAAAGTGGAAATCTGACTGCTATGCAGCAGAAGCTTCCTCTTACGCGTCGGCGCGTGGTTAGTCCACGAACCCTGCGCATACATGGGGATATTCGCCCCGTATAGCCAGGCCTCGCCGTTCTTAATCTCTACCCAAGCGTCGACAAGCGAGGCACGTCCCATTCGGAGAGCTTTGACTTCGGTCCCCGAAAGCACCATGCCGGCCTCCCACGTATCTTCAATGAGATAGTCGTGGCGAGCCTTCTTATTGCGAGCAATAGTTTTCTTCGCGTCCGAGGCAGCCTTACGCTTCTCGGATTCGGTAGGCTTTGGTTTCTTCCATTCCTTCGGCATAAGCACCCCCTCAGTGAGAAATTACAGGAGAACTATTGTCCTACAAGTAATCCAGAGGTTCAACATCAGCACCATTGCGCATAACGGACAGGTGCAAGTGGCAGCCAGTGGCGTATCCGGTAGCGCCGACCCATCCCAGCACCGTATCGCGTCCAACGTGCTGACCAACATAGACATTGGTGGACTGCATATGAACATACGCAGTCGACATAGACGCGCCATTCATCATCCCGTGGTTTACGTAGACAACGTTTCCGCCAGCCGTTTCAACGGTTACAGCGGTGACAACACCTTCGGCAACCGGATAAATTTCAGTACCACAGTTTGCCGCAAAGTCTGTTCCATTGTGATAGCGAGAGATCCCAAGGACAGGGTGGACTCGCCACCCGAATGGTGAGGTCACAACCAAAGGAACGGGGAGCGGGCTGGAGAAGTTCGAGGAGGAGGTATAGCGCCTATTCTTGCGGCGGTTCTCTTCATCGATCGCAGCGAGCTTCGAAGTTGCCTCCTGGTATTCACGCTGCCATTGGCCGAGCTGTTCTTCAGCCTGGGCTTTCTGTGCATCCCACTGGGCGCGTTTTTCTTCCGAGGTCTTCTTCAGTTCGTCGAGTTCGCGAAGCTTCGTTTCCGCAGTGTTTTTTGCGTTCTCTGCTTCTTCCGAGGCCTTACGTGCTTTCTCCTCCAGAGAGGAAATTCGCGAAGTGACGGCGTCTTGCCTGCTCTGCTGATTGCGCGTCGCTGCCTGCATATCCATTGCCTGACTGAGCGCACTATCTTGAGCGCGTGTCATCGCATCCGCCGCGGCTGCACGATCAGCAATTTCCTCGGTTCCCGAAGACGACAGTGCGATCAGAAGGGGCGAGCTCACTCCCCCAGACTGATACATCTCGCGCGCCAATGCGCCCACAGCTTTTTGAGATTCCTCTTGCTGTTTGCGTGCTTTCTCCATCGCAGTGTTGAGGCGAGCAACCTCGACTTGAGCCGCATCCAGTTGTGCCTGTGCAACGTTATGCTCGCGCTTGGCGCCCTCGTAGCGTTCATTAGCAGTGTCAAGCTCAGCCTGCGCAACGGGGATCTGTGCATTCGCAGTTTCAAGGTCTAAGTAAACCTGGGCGAGCGAAGCATCCAAACCCTCAAGGTTGTTGCGAAGCTCTTGCACGTGCTGCGCGGACTCGCGCTGAGCTTGAGCAACGCGATCACGATCTTCATCCGCAAAAGCGGGTGGTACCAGAGCGAGGGGCGCTGCAACAACAAGCAGCGCAACCGCACTGGTAAGTCCCGTTGAAAAACCGTGAGAACGCGTCTTTGCCATAGGATCAGATCTTCGTGTACTTCGCGAGTGAGAATGCGGATGCCGAGAGCGCAAGGAGCACCGCAGCAATGATGAGGATCGGCGACATGATCCACACCTCACGCATGCCAATAAAGTTCGTCCAACGGAAGGCCTGCGCAAGCCACTGATTGACCAGGACGTGAACACCGACGAACAGGGTTCCCACTGCCAATAGAGCACCGACCACCGCAGCGATCGCGCCCTCAATCATGAAGGGAGCTTGAATAAACAGATTCGAGGCACCAACCAGTCGCATGATGGAGGTTTCGCGTTCGCGACTCATCGCGGACAGACGAATGGTCGTCGTAATGAGCAAGACCGCAGCGACGATCATGACGCCCGCCAAGCCCAGCGACAGGCCTCGGGCCTTACCCAAAACCTGGAACAGGGGCTCAACAATCTCACGCTGATCCTTCACAACGGACACACCAGCTGAACCGGTGAATTCGTCGCGAATAATGCTGAATTGCTCGGGATTGACCAGCTTGACGCGGAAAGAAACCTGCATCATATCCTCGGTCGTCCACTGCCCCAGCGGAGAATTACCATAGATCTTCACGAAGTTCTTAAAGGCCTCAGCCTTCGATTCTTCGTAGACGTCCTTCACGTAGGGAGCCAACTCTGCAGAACGGAGCTTATCGCGGACCGCCGCAATCTGTGTTTCAGTTGCCTCTTGGTTATTGCAGCTCGGAGTCTGGTCGTTGTTGGCACACATGTAGATCGATACTTCGATCTTGTCGTACCACTGGCTCTTCATTCGTGAGACCTGCATCTGCGAAAGGCCTGCGATACCTACAAATAGAAGGGACACGAAGGTCACGATCACCACGGCAACAGACATCGCGCGGTTTCGCGACAGGCCCTTGCCAACTTCCGAAAGAATAAAACGTAACTTCATTACTTTACCGCCCCATACACGCCGCTGTTCTGATCGCGAGCAACCGTTCCATCGTGCAATTCAATGACGCGCATACGCATCTGGTTCACGATTGCGGCGTCGTGCGTTGCCATAACAACCGTCGTCCCATTGCGGTTAATACGATCCAGCAAACGCATAATTCCAAGCGAGGTATCTGGGTCCAAGTTACCGGTTGGCTCATCTGCAAGAAGCAACTCGGGACGGTTCACCATCGCGCGCGCAATTGCCACACGCTGTTCTTCACCGCCGGAAAGCTCATGGGGAAGACGTTTTTCTTTACCTGCCAAACCGACCAGTTCCAGAACATCGGGAACCTGGGTTTCAATGGCATGGCGAGGCTTACCAATAACCTCCATCGCCAGAGCAACGTTCTCATATACGGACTTTGAAGGCAGCAAACGGAAGTCCTGGAACACGGTCCCGACCTGGCGTCGCAGCTTAGGAACCGACCAACGCGAGAGTTTACCCACGTCATGGCCAAGGACCCACACCTTTCCTGACGTCGCACGAATTTCCCTCATGGTGAGCTGAAGGAAGGTGGACTTACCGGAACCGGACTTTCCCACGAGGAAGACGAACTCTCCGCGCTTCACTTCAAGGGAAACATCATCTAATGCCGGACGCGCACCAGGCTGATACACCATGGTGACGTGATCAAATCGAATCATGAGCCGTCTCTGATTGGGGTTATGGTCCCTTTTACCCTATGCAGCTCGAGCCTCAAAACTTAGGCGACACGCGCAAAAACCCGGGCTAGGCCCGGGCTTTTCGCATCAGTCTTGATTCTGTTGGTTCTTACGCCAACGAATTCCGGCGTTGATAAAGCCGTCGATATCACCATCGAAGACGTTCTGAGGATTGCCGGATTCGTATTCGGTACGCAGGTCCTTCACCATCTGGTAGGGCTGCAAGACGTAGGAGCGCATCTGGTCACCCCACGAGGCCTTCACATCACCCGCGAGCTCCTTCTTCTTCGCCTGCTCTTCCTCGTGGCGCAGCACAAGAAGGCGAGATTGCAGAACTCGAAGAGCAGCCGCACGGTTTTGAATCTGCGACTTTTCATCCTGCATCGAAACGACAATACCCGTCGGAATGTGTGTCATTCGAACGGCGGAGTCCGTCGTATTCACCGACTGACCACCGGGACCAGAGGAACGGAAGACATCGACCTTCAGTTCAGACTCGGGAATCTCAATGTGGTCCGTCGACTCGATCAGAGGAATAACCTCAACAGCAGCGAAAGAGGTCTGACGACGCCCCTGGTTATCGAAGGGACTAATACGCACGAGGCGGTGAGTGCCGGCCTCGACCGAAAGAGTGCCATAGGCGTAAGGAGCTTGGACCTCAAAGGTTGCGGACTTCAAGCCAGCTTCTTCTGCATAGGAGGTATCCATAACCTTCGTCGGATACCCGTGGCGCTCTGCCCAGCGTAAGTACATGCGCAGCAGGATCTCAGCGAAATCTGCAGCATCCACGCCGCCAGCGCCGCTTCGGATGGTAATGACCGCGTTGCGCTCGTCGTATTCACCGTCAAGAAGAGTGCGGATCTCAAGGGCGGACATGTCGTCCTTCAATGAGGCAAGGTCAGATTCGGCCTCGGCAAAAATATCTTCCGCGTCCGCAGGATCGCTCTCAGCGGTCTCACGGGCCATGTCGACAATCGCCTCGAGGTCGTCAATGCGCTCTTCCATTGCCAGAACACGATCGAGCTCGCTCTGGCGGTGCGAGAGCTGTGAAGTCACTTCCTGTGCATGCGCGGGGTCATCCCACAGGTCAGGAGCAGCTGCCTTCTGCGACAGCTCCGCGATTTGAGCGCGAAGACGCTCGGGCTGTACAACGGCGGAAATATTTTCCATCGTCGTACGCAAGGACTGGATCTCTTCAGAAAACTCAATGGCCACGTCTAAAGGGTAGCCGATTCATCTAATTATTGACGAGGCCGGGGCCGGGTGAGGGACAATCACTCCCCTCACCCGGCCCCGGGCCGTGCCGTTATTTCATTGTATGAACGCCTCTACAGCGCCCCCGCCTGCATTCAGACGATTGCGTCCAGCAGTTCAGGAGGCCAGCTGGCCAGAAGGCAAGAGCCACGCCTTTTCGGCCTCGATTCCGAGGCGCACATACTGGCCTTCTTCAAGAAGGTCCTCTGCGCGCGGGTCAGAGACCACACACACCAGCGAGCCAAACTCGGTTTCGATCTCGTACTCAACGGTTTCACCGTAGAAGATCGAGGTAACAACTTGGCCCAGCGAACCGGTCAGCGTCGCAGGCTTTTCATCGGTTGCAGCGATACGCATGGATTCAGGACGAACCAGAACAACCAGGTCATCGCCCGAACGAACGGCCTCCTTTGCGCTCTCTGATGCGTGGACATTGAGCTGCTGGCCCAGAGCCTCAATCTGAACCTTGCCGTCCTCACCGACCTCACTGGCCTTTGCGGGAACAAAGTTCGCGCGACCAACGAAGTCAGCAACAAAAACGCTGGCAGGGTGCAGGTAAATTTCCTCGGGGGTATCCACCTGTTCGATTCGTCCTGCATTCATGACGACAATGCGGTCGGACATTGCCATTGCTTCAGACTGATCGTGCGTCACGTACACGGAAGAAATCCCCAGACGCTTTTGCATCCGACGAATCTCCACGCGCATCTTCACACGCAGCTTTGCATCCAAGTTCGACAAAGGCTCATCGAAAAGCAGAACCTTCGGACGCACGACCATCGCTCGGGCCAATGCAACACGCTGCTGCTGGCCACCGGAAAGTTGGGAAGGAGCGCGATCCGCCATCGCGGTCAGGTTCATTGCAGCAAGTGCGATATCAACCTCTTCCTTAATTTCCGCTGCGCTCTTCTTACGCAGATGAAGGCCGTACGCAACGTTTTCACGCACACTCAGGTGAGGGAACAATGCATAGGACTGGAACACCATGGACATGGGGCGCTTGTTCGGCGGAACAACCACCATGTTTTCGCCATCGAGCATGACCTGGCCCGAAGTCGCATCTTCGAAGCCCGCGATCATACGCAGGGTCGTAGTCTTGCCACAACCCGAGGGTCCCAGAAGGGTGATGAATTCACCGGGGTGAATATCCAGGTTGATGTGATCAACCGCGGTGACCTCGGAAGCGGTGTTCGAGAAGGTCTTGGTCAGCTCCACCAGGGACAGGCGGCCGGGAGCATTTGTGTCATTCGTATTCGACATGGGTCTTTCCTTTGTCAACAATTACATGCCCGCGCCATTGGTGGCGGTGACAGATTTATCTCGAACAAGAACATTTGTTAGGCCGATAACAGCCATCACAATGACAATCAAGATCGTGCAGAAGGCAAAAGCGTTACCGAAACGGCCCGCATCAACCTCAGCAAGAATCTGAGAGGTCATGATCTTCGTCTTAGGAGTCGTGATGAAAATGATCGGCGACAGCGTCGTCATGGACCGCGCGAATGCGTAGGTCAAGCCAGCGATGAATGCCGGACGAATCAGAGGAAGCGTCACCTTCATAAAGGTGTGCAAGCCCGATGCACCCAAGGATGTCGAGGCCTCGTCAATCGAATGGTCGACCTGGTGGAGAGAAGCAATACCGGAACGCTGGCCCGAGGGCATCGAACGCGCAACGTAAACCATAATGATCGCCAGAGCCCCACCAAAGACCGCGGAACCACCCGCGAGCGCGGGCATCAGCATCAGTTTTCCGCCGACAATGAGCGGCTTGTTGTAGGTGATCAGGTAACCAATACCCAAAACCGTACCGGGAACCGCCATGGCAAGCATGGAAACGGCCTCAATAAACCCGCGGAAGCGGAAACGACGTTTTACTACCAGATACGAGATAATCATTGAGAGCAAGGCGGTAATGGGAGCCGCAATGAGCGACAGCATAAACGAATCTCTAAACGCTTGCAGGCCATGATATTTGGTGAACACCTGCGTGAACCATTTGGTTGTCAATTCGTAGTTTGAGCCCCAAGAGCGAACAAAAGAACCGTATGGGACACAGAGGTACATGGCGACAACAAAAAGAGCCACCGCGGCGCACAGAATGGAAAGTGGAATGCGCACGGAATTGTCGGTAATGAGCATCCTTGCACGTGTTGCCTTACCTGAAAGGGTTGACGTGCTCTTTGCCTCGAGTACAAACTTTTGAACCACAAACATGAGCAGCGTAATGGAAAGCAGGATAACGGCCATTGCGGCAGCGCCCTGCTTGTCATATGCTCCGGTAATCTGCAAATAGATTGTTGTTGCCAAGGTGTCATACGAACCACCGATAATCATGGGATTGGCAAAGTCGGCGATGGATTCGATAAACGAAACAAGGAAGGCATTGCCTAAACCCGGCAAAATAAGGGGCAGCGTAACGCTAGTAAACACCTTCCAGCGACTTGCTCCCATATCACGCGCAGCCTCTTCCAAAGACGGATCAATGTTTTTGAGCAAACCTTTGAGCATCATGTAACACACGGGGAAAAAGGTCATGGTTTGAACGATAAAAATACCCCAAAACCCGTAGATGTTATTGTCGTAGATCCCCAAGAGCCCGCGTGTAATAAGACCCTTTTTACCAAACATCATAATCATAGAAAGCGACAGCACAAAAGGCGGAGAAACAACGGGCAGCATGGAAACCACACGGAAAAGCCCTGTCATAAATCGCGTACGAAGCTTGACGTACACCTCTACATAAGCAAACAGCAAACCTGCAAGTGCTGACAGAATGCCAACGGCAAATCCAACTTTCAGTGTATTGGTAATGGCTCGCGTAAACGTGGGCATGGCCAAGATGCGTGTAAACACATCAAGCGTAATTGCTTGATTTGAAACCACGGAGTCAACCATAAGGATGGCAAGAGGATACAGAATAAAAAGGGTAAGGAAGGCGACAAGAACAACAATGGTCGACACCAAAATTGGATCGCCTAGGAGCTTTTTTCGCTCAAGCCGAGCGCTTTGGGTTTTTGCCATACTGATCCTCACTCTGAAACACCCAACCTACACATAAACCTATATGTGGAACTGGGTAGGCAGATCCCCCGCCTACCCAGTACAGTCCGTCTTTCGAGACAAGAAAATGGTCTGTTTGCTTGCGCGCAGACTCTATTCCGTCTTAAAGCGGTTGTCTCCGCCACCCAAGGCTTCCATAACGTCCTTAACGTACTGCTCGGTGTTCTTCTTGGCATTCTCGAAGTCATAATCCATTACGTTATTAGGATCAAGCCCGTATTGCGTAGCTATCTCTGGCTGCTTTGCGTTGTCAATTACCAGGAACTGATACGAGCCGTTTTCCTGTGCGAGATTGACGCATGCCGGCGAAAGTGCATATTCAACCCAAAGTTTTGCCGCATTGGCGTGTGCGGCGCCCTTGAAGATTGCCGTGGCACCAACCTCATACGATGCACCTGAGCTTGGAATTTGAAGGCCGATGTTATCGTGCTCCTGATCAACAATCTGATAGATGCCGTCGTGAAGCATACCGAGTCCAATGGTGCATTCTCCGGTACCGATTGCCTTGGAAGGTCCGGAACCGCTCTTGGTGTACTGGGCGATGTTCTTGTCGAGATCAACAAGGTATTGAACACCCTGGTCATGACCATACTTTTGAATGACCGTATTGATAATCAACTTTGCGGTACCGGCGGTATTGTAGTTGGAAGACCAAATAAGACCCTTGTACTTGGAGTCGGTAAGGTCTTTGTAGTCCTGAGGAGGATCAATCTTGAGACGCTCAAGCTCGTTCTTGTCGTACATGATTCCCAAGATACCCTTGTAAATGCCGTACCAGTCATTATTGGTGCTCTTGAACTTATCGGAGATAAGGTGCGAGGCATTCTTTGGCTCGTACTGCTCAAGCAAGCCCTTTGAAGACGTTACGTTGTAAGGATCGGTTGTGCCGCCAAACCATACATCGGCAGACGGATGTCCGTTCTCTTCCTCAATCTTTGCAGCGACCTCACCGGTAGACAGGCGCTGTGCTTGTACGTCAATGCCGTACAACTTCTTGAAGTTGTTGCACACCGCATTTAGGTACTCCTCTTCGCAGGAGCCATATACTACCAGTTTTCCTTCTTCTTTTGCGGCTTTTACCAACTCTTCTGAAGCTCCAACAGTCTCAACAGAGTTGGTGTCAGCAGCATCTTTTTTACCATCATTGTCTGAGTCAGCCTTTTTCTCCGAGTTGTTGCAGGCTGTAAGGCCCAATCCCGCTACAACTGTACTAACACCAAGAAAGCCGCGACGAGTAAGGTTCATCATAAAAACTCTTTTCTCCTTTTGTGGATATCCACAGCTTCAATGAAAAGAACGTGCTCTTGCATAAATCCTACTCAAATTTCGCAAAATCTTCTCGACTATTCGATAAGTGGACGATATTAACGGTTACCGGTATGTTCTTTGCGTATTGCGAGCGTTGCTTGCTTGCGTAAAGCTGTGTTGTACCTACACCGTACTTTTTCTAAAGAGAAAATCTAAAGAGTA
>ERZ772906.1186-NODE-1186-length-14475-cov-13.189043_pt1 | contig 14475 bp, 9 predicted proteins | sample MGYA00511338_ERZ772906 | MGnify/ENA primary metagenome ERZ772906 (study PRJEB29015, sample SAMEA2738076) | human oral metagenome | biome: human oral; feature: human-associated habitat; material: saliva | place: China | collected 2212 ... | reverse complement strand
AAAGAAAAAATTTTATCTATACCACTGAAAGGGATGAAATATTCCAGGCACTAGAGGAAATATTAAACTTGATACCTGATGAATTATCCGTTAATAAGGATACGCTTATAAATGCATTCGATGAAGTAAAGGAGTTCTAATGGTTTTATTAGATTACTTAAAATGGAGAAATGATGTCAGCTTCGATGTAGCGGAGTTCAACGACATAGATAATGTCATTTTGTCGTGTCTGGCGTATATAGATTTCAGTGAATATTTTGCTAATTTTGATGATTCTTATACACTTGAGGAAATATTTGAGCTTTTTTGCAAAAACCACTCGCTAGACGAGATTAGGGAGAGCAAGCAGTTCACTGAGCGTGTAGCACTGCTGTTAGAAGAGATGGTACAAGCTGATCGCTTCAAAGGGACAAAAGCTTTGTACTATGCGGAAGATCTCGATAAGGAGAAGATAAAGCAATTTGCAGCGGTTACATTCATACTTCCTGATGGGACGAATTACATCTCTTTTAGAGGTACTGACAGCACCATCATAGGCTGGAAAGAAGATTTTCTAATGACTTTTATGGCAGATACTGAAGGTGCAAAGGAAGCTGTTAAATATTTAAATGAAGTATCGAAACTCCTAGAAGGTGAGCTGATAGTAGGCGGTCACTCGAAAGGGGGAAATTTTGCTATGTTTGCTTCTTCGTTTTGTGACAAGGTGGTCCAAGATCGTATCAGCCGTGTATATAACAACGATGGTCCGGGATTTAGAGATGAAGTAATTGAGTCTACCGGGTATAAGGAGATATTGCCTAAGATATGCACCATTGTTCCTCAAACATCAATGATTGGGCAGCTATTAGCTAATGAAAGTGAGCAGAAAGTTATCGAGAGCGATGCAATCGGTCTGTATCAGCATGATGCGATGACATGGAAAGTAAAAAAGGATAGTTTTGTCGAGGCAGAACTGGATGCATTTGGAAACTTTGTTGATGTGGCACTTGGTTCATGGCTAGAGAAGATTGATGATGAAACTAGACTATCCATTGTTTCTACTGTTTTTTCAATGATTGAGGAGACAGAAGCTGAGACATTTTATGAGTTTAGCGACAGTTTGTTTAAGAATTCTGCCATCATCATAAAGGGACTAGTAAAGCTACCAAAAGAGAAAAGGATAGAATTGATGACCTCTTTAGGCAGTTTGGTAAAGGTGAGCGGCAAAACCGCATTTGACAGAATTCCAAAGCCAACGGATAAATTGAGATTAGAAAAGCAATAGAGGTTTACACAAAAGATGATAGAAATTAAAGATTACTGGAACCATTTACAAACAAAATACGAAAATAGGTATAAAGAATCATTTCTAGAAGATTTTGACAAATCAAAAGAGTATCTTGAACAGATGAAAGCGCATTTAATTGCTAAGCAAGATGCCACGCCTGATGATGTAGATGTGGCATGCACACTTGCTTCTGTAAAGCTTGAGCTAAGGGAGGGAGAAAATGAATGTATAGAATTTCTAGAGAATTTTATTTATAGATTTGCAAATGAATTAGACGATAAACAACTTGCGAGGATTTATACAAATATTGCATTTTTCGAAGACTACTCAAGGAAAGCGCTAAAATATTTGATAAAGGCTAAGGATTTAAATTCTCCGTTTGCTGAAACTTATACTGCACTCGGACTTTATTATTTCTCTGAATATGAGTTTTCTAAAGATAAAAAGAACCTCGTAATGAGTAACGATTTTTTTAAAGATGCAAGAGAACTTAAAGAAAGTTATGAGAGCAATATAAACTATGGGGCATCACTTTATGAGCTTAAGGAATTTGAAAGAGCGAAAGAGATATTTGAAGAACTGATTAAAGTATATCCAGATAGAATGTGGCTAAAGCTATGCATTGCATATTGTGATGTGAACCTTGGGAATAAGGCATCTGCACTTTCGTATCTGGAACAAATCCTAGTTGGTCAAGACGAGAACTTTAATTTAAATACAGACGAAATAATGGAGTATCAAATATTCGATGCGTATTATGAGCTTGAAGAATATGAAAAATTTCTAGGATACTGTACCGAGGAGGTAGATAGCGAGTATTATACGGTTGATTGGGACCACTTGTATTATGTGCTATGGATCTGCGGTAAAAGAGATAGATTCTTAAGACTTGAAGAAAAGAATAGGACATATTTAGATGAGGCAATAGCAGAAGCGGTAGCCGATACAGAATATGAAAATGAACAAGAAAAGCGGGATACTATCGCGAGCTGGAATGAAGATAAGCGAGAGTTTGAAGAAATGCTATCTAGTATAAAGGATAGGCAAATAAGGCCAGAAATGGAGCTGAAGCTATATCCGGAATACTCTTGCTATATGATAGACTGCGTAAGACATAAATTTTAAATATTACGAGGAATTTTCATGAAATATACAATAGAAAAAATGGATAATGAGTTGTATAACTTGTTAAGCAACGATCCAATAGTTCGTAAAAAAGCTGCCAGTTGCTTCATGAGAGCTGCATGCAAAGAACTTGGTACTAAAGATACAAAACCTATAAAGGTTTGGTTTATTGTGAATACAGATAATTACTTCTCAGCCATTAAAAAAGAGACTGATATTGATATTATATGGAACAATGTATATACCCTCCAAAGCTTTTGTGCACGGTATATCCATTTAAGCCATCTGTATAAAGCTGATTCGGAAATAATCACAGAAGATAAAATTAATCATTTTGAAGAAGAAAGTAAAAAATACGTTAGATATTTGCTTGAGACACAAAATCATCCCAAGGTGCTTCAGGCTGTAGCATCGTTCTTTTGGATATATGAGGAACCGTTTGTATGGGACATTTTTATAAAAGTATTAGAGAAGAAAAGAGATAAACTTACGTTATCACATATTAAGATTGCTATTAGACAGTGTTATGATTATTCGCAAAATGATTGTACAAGGAGCTTTATATCGAAAAAACAGCGAGAAGAACTTATAGCCATTTTGAAGGAAAAGGATATTTTACATAGAGAAATAGAATTGCTAGAAAGTATGTAAATAGCAAAAGGGAGTAGTATTACGATCTACTCCCATTTTATATGCTGCGCTCCGACGCTATATTGATAAGGCGATTCGTCATTTCTAAAATTAACCAAAATGCTGCCAAAGGAAAAAAGAACAGAACTTATGACTGCTTTAAGTAGCTTGGTTAAGGTTAGTAGCAGAACAGTTTTAAGCAGGATACCAAAACCAGCGGAAGGAATCAGAATCGAATAAAATATAGCAGTTTTATTAGACAACAGTTTTACATTTATCAAAAATTGTTGAAATATTATATGTTTCAGTATATAATTCGCCTGAATAACAAGTCCAAAAGGAGGGGTGTTAATGAACAGAATTATCAACAAATTCAGGAATCCGATTGTAGCTATAGTGTTGATGCTATCTATTATTATGATTCCAATTATTTCTAGTCCATTTATGGAAGTACACGCTGAAGATGTATATCAAGCGTACACAAAATCGGGAGAATATCCAGCTAGTGATCACCTTAAAAACCCGATCTATGTTAGACCGAATGGTTCAAATGATAAGGGAGATGTAGCATATTGTTTTAATGATCATAGAGCATTTCCTGAGAGCTCTTCTTCACCAAGAAAAACTTTATATACTAAAGAACTCGGAACAGCAGCGAATTTTGCAGAGCTTGCTGATACTGAAAGAGTTACTGGGGAAGATCTTTATAACGGATTAGTAAGGGTAATTTACGATGGTTATCCTAACAACAAGTCAGGAATAAAAGAGCGATATGGATTAACAGATGGTCAGTTTAGACAGATAACACAGTATGCTGTATGGTACTATACTGACACATTCAATATGCCAGCAAGAGACACAAGTGGTAATAATTTTACTCAAAATGAGAAAAATGCATTTAACGATTTAGTTAATAGTACTACTGCAATTCCTGCGGGAACGAAACTCGATATTTATAGATCTAAAAGTAATGATTATCAAAACCTGCTAAGTGGTCATTTCCAGCCAAATACACCTCAGCCACAGCCTACTACTAAGGAAATCGAGTTCAGCAAGGTGAAGCTCGGTGGCACAGAGCTTGCAGGAGCACAGATTGAAATCTACAAGGGCACACAGAAGGTTAGCGAGTGGACAAGCACCACAACTAGCAAAAAGATTCAGCTAGAGCCAGGAGCATATAGATTCCACGAGGAAGCTGCACCAGCGGGATTCCTTGCAGTTACAGACTTTACATTTACAGTAAATGCAGATGGAACTGTAACACTAGGAACAATTGCTCAGGGTGAAACAGTAGTTGCAGCAAACGGAAAGATCACCGTAACAGATAATGCCCAGACTACACCTCAGCCACAGCCTACTACTAAGGAAATCGAGTTCAGCAAGGTGAAGCTCGGTGGCACAGAGCTTGCAGGAGCACAGATTGAAATCTACAAGGGCACACAGAAGGTTAGCGAGTGGACAAGCACCACAACTAGCAAAAAGATTCAGCTAGAGCCAGGAGCATATAGATTCCACGAGGAAGCTGCACCAGCGGGATTCCTTGCAGTTACAGACTTTACATTTACAGTAAATGCAGATGGAACTGTAACACTAGGAACAATTGCTCAGGGTGAAACAGTAGTTGCAGCAAACGGAAAGATCACCGTAACAGACAACGCTAAGCCAGAGCCAACGACACCGGGAACCACACCAAAGCCTGGAACCAAGAAGCCAAGCGTGGTAACTAAAGCGAAGTCTCCAAAAACTGGAGATGAAGGACACTTTGCACAGTATGCATTGCTTATGGTAACTTCTGGATTAGCGTTAGCTACTATCGGATACAGACGCAAGAGAAATGCGAAGTAGAACATAGATTAGACATAAAAATACTTGAAAGCTGGGTATATTGTACCCAGCTTTTTTGATAGAAAGTATGTAAATAGGAAAAGGGAGTAGCATTACGCTCTACTCCCATTTTATATGCTGCGCTCCGACGCTAAATTGATAAGGCGATTCATCATCTCTAAAATTAACCACAATGCGATAAGATTTCCATAATATGTATTCATCTGTCTGTAGCTTTAGATAGAAGGTTTTTTCCACCATATTCTCTTTATAAAAAAATGGATTAACAGAAAAGGTTGATGCCATTCTCTTAGCCTTAAAGTCACGATAACTTAGATGTGATAAAGCAGTATTGTTGAATTTAACCTTATTTAATTCTTCGTTTTGAGCCGCTATTCTATAAAATGTTACAACACAGTTCTTGAGCTTATCCGTATCTTCGCTGTCTGGTGTAAGAAACATATGTCCGTATGATTTTCCATCTTTCGTAATCTCTACGAGATCCCCGTAGTAGAAGTGATCATTTCGCTTGTTTACAATTATGTCATCGGCAGTTCTGCCTTTAAAAGAGTAACCTGATGAGAGTAATTTAGAAGCTTTCGTTTCACCTATAATCACGTTTGTACTATCTAGCTGCACACTGATAGGCTTTACTGGAATCCCTGACATTGATAAGCAAAGTACCAACACAAATGAGGTAAAGAATATTGAGCCAATTACCGCGTTTGTTGAAGCATATACGTAAACAGGTTTGTTTGATTTATTTCTAATTACTGATATGAATTTAATAATGCCTTGAATAAACATCGTTACTATAACGAGTGCAAATTGAGCCTTTAGGCATTTATAGGTAGTATATGGCATATTGTGAGTTTTATGGAACATTACACTTAAATACAGAAGATTCACAATAATCAGATGTATAATAAAAAACGTAGCTTCTTTGAGCGCTGTTGCGTCAGTTACATTATCAAAGTTATTAAAATTTCGCTGTCTAAATGCTTGTCCAATCTTGTAAATCCATGCAGAAACATCTTTGCCTGTTCTTACAGAATATGCAAGCTCGAAGTATATGTAAATCGTGATAAGACAAGAAAGAAAGAGAATGCCTAAAAATATCCAAAATATAAAGCTCATATAAAGACCTCTTTCTACATAAATTACATGCTTTAAAAATGTAGTGATATTTCATTATAGCAAAGATATATAAGCCTATGTTTAAAATTTATTGCTGAATTTATTCTAGAAGTATATGTATAAAATTTACAACATAAAGTAAAAGGGTAAATATGAAAACAGCACAGGTAAAGAAATATAACAAAAATAATATAACGTTAGATCTGAATGTAGATTCATTATTATTAAAAATTACTACTAATATATCTACCTCACAAGTAGCTTGCAATTCACGAATAAACACTATATAGTTAATTAGATACAAAAAGGAGGGACTTTTTATGACAAATTACAAAACTAGCACAGTTTGTGTGCAGGGTGGCTATGAGCCCAAAAACGGGGAACCTAGAATAGTACCGATAGTACAGTCGACTACTTTTAAGTACGAATCATCAGAGCAGATGGGAAATCTATTCGACTTAAAGGAATCCGGTTACTTCTACACTAGACTTTCTAACCCAACGAATGATGCAGTAGCAAACAAGATTTGCCAGCTTGAGGGTGGTGTAGCAGCTATACTAACATCATCTGGTCAGGCAGCTAACTTCTACGCTATTCTAAACATTGCAAGCGCGGGTGACCATATCATCTCAACTTCTGCTATTTATGGTGGAACATATAATCTAATTGCGCATACTATGAAGAACATGGGAATTGAGGCTACATTTGTTGATCCTGAGATTTCGGCGGAGGAGTTAGCAACAAAGTTCCAGCCTAACACTAAGCTTGTATTTGGTGAGACTCTATCGAATCCTTCGCTAAGCGTACTTGATATCGAAAAGTTTGCTAATGCAGCACACGAGCACGGTGTTCCGCTAATCGTTGATAACACATTCCCAACACCTATCTTCTGTAAGCCTTTTGAGTGGGGTGTTGATATCGTTACACACTCAACTACAAAGTACATGAATGGTACTGCTAACTCGGTTGGCGGTGTAGTAGTTGACTCTGGTAACTTTGACTGGACTAAGTACAGCGAGAAGTTCCCAGGACTAACAACTCCTGATGAGACTTATCATGGAACTGTATATACAGATACATTTGGCAAGGCTGCTTACATCGTAAAGATGACAACTAACCTGATGCGTGACCTTGGATCTATTCCATCACCACAGAATGCTTTCTATCTAGGGATTGGACTCGAAACTCTTCACTTAAGAATGGAGAGACACTTCGAGAATGCTATGACTCTTGCTAAGCATCTAGAGAATCACCCTAAGGTAGAATGGGTTTCGTTCTCAGGTCTAGAAAACGATAGCCAGCACGAGCTTGCACAGAAGTATCTTCCAAACGGTTCTTGCGGTGTTATCGCATTTGGAGTAAAGGGCGGCAGAGAAGCTGCAATTAAGTTCATGGATTCACTCAAGCTCGCTTCAATCGTTACACACGTAGCTGATTCAAGAACTTGCGTGTTACATCCAGCGTCAACTACTCACAGACAGATGAACGATGAAGAGCTAGCAGCAGCTGGAATTTCCCAGGACCTAGTGAGAATGTCCGTAGGTATCGAAGATATCAGCGATATCATCGCTGACGTTGATCAGGCACTCGCACAGTAATTGCATGAATATAACTATATAAATTGAATAAATAGAATTCTCAAAAAGGAGTTGCAGATAACCGGTAGTTTTCCGTGTTGTAGCGACTCCTTTTTTATAGATACAAAGAAAAGAGAAACTCTATATATGGATAGTCCTAGAAAGCTTGTGTATTATATTTTTAATAACTAAAAACTTCTACAATTCTACATATTGTAGTTTGCGCAATATGATATGATTTAGAAAAATAGTGCGCAATTTAAATTTGCGGTAAGGAGCGTAATAGAATGAATAAAAAAGTAGATAATATAATAATTGGTTTTGGTAAAGCCGGAAAGACACTGGCTAATTATCTTGGAAATAAAGGTGAGAAGACTATTCTAGTAGAAAAATCACCAAAGATGTACGGTGGAACTTGTATCAACGTAGGATGCATTCCATCTAAGTTCCTGGCAACTTGTGCTGATAGGAAGGCTTACAGCGATTCTGATAATAAAACTTACTATAAAGAATCTGTAGTAGGTAAAAAGAATCTGATAACGAAGCTGAATAAAGCAAATTACGATAAGGTCGAAAACAATGAGAATGTAGAAGTGTTAGATGGTACAGCATCTTTTATCGACGAGCATACAATCCTAGTTAATAACGGTTCGGATTCATATGAAATATTTGCTGAAAAGATATTTATCAATACCGGAACTAGACCGTTTGTTCCTAATGTAGAAGGGCTTGTAATAGGAAATCGCATTCATACAAGCGAGACACTTATGGACTTGGAAGAGTATCCAGAGACCCTAGCGATTCTAGGTAGCGGCTTTATCGGGTTAGAATTTGCAGCAACATATGCCAAGTTTGGAACAAAAGTAACAATCATAGATAAGGGTGATAGACTCTTGCCGCGTGAAGATGACGATGTAGCAGCCGCTGTATATGAATCATATAAGTCGCTAGGGGTTGATATTCTATTTAATTCGGAAATTAATCAGGTTGAGCAAAATGATTATGAAGTTTCAATTTTATATACCGAAAATGGTATCAGCAAAGAGCTGAAGGTAGATGCACTATTAGTAGCTACCGGCAGAAGGGCAAATGTTGAGGAGCTACATATAGAGAATGCTGGGGTTGAAACATCTGAGCGAGGATTTATCAATGTAAATGATCACCTGCAAACTAACAAGCCACACATCTTTGCGATGGGAGATATAAACGGCGGGCCGCAGTTTACTTATGTTTCCCTCGATGACTACCGAATTGTGAAAAGTTATTTGGATGGTGATGGGAGCTACTCGAGGAAAGAGAGACAGGGCATAGCATTCTCTGCATTCCTTCACCCTACATTCTCTAAAGTTGGTATGAGTGAGAAAGATGCAAGAGAAAAGGGATACAACGTGAAAGTTTCGACCTTACCTGTAACGGCCATTCCAAAGGCAAAGATCCTTGGAAATCAGGTTGGAGTGTACAAGGCTGTCGTTGATGCGAATACTAATCAGATTCTTGGGGCAGTTCTCTTTGGTGAGGAGTCTCACGAAGTTATCAATATCGTGGTTACTGCAATAATCTCAAAGCAACCATACACAGTGCTTGCAAATCAGATATTTACACACCCAACAATGGCTGAAGCGCTTAATGATCTGTTTGGCATGATTAAGTAGTTAATGTATTTAATCAACTTTCTAAATTAAATAAATAAAATTATCTAAAAGGAGCTACATATAATTCGGTAGTTTACCGCATTATTGTAGCCCCTTTTTAGTTTATAAGTGTTGTGCGTGCTTTATGATTTTATTGCAATTTGTTTTAGGAACGGCGGGACTCATGGAGCTTGTATGGCATCTGACTGGTCGCGAAGTAATAATGAATCCATATATGAGTGGATTATCTGCATTAGTTTTTTATTGCATTAGGAATAAGAAATCTTTTAATATTAACTAAAGAAAAAGAAGAGTAATATAGTGGGGACGCGTATGAACGATAACAACTACTTAATAGTGGGTAAATTTTTTATAATATTTACAGCAATCTGCTTCACAATAATGATTGTTACAATAGTTAGAAGGGTATTAACGAAAACATACAAAGGTGACCATTTCGCTACCGGCATAATTATAGGAACGGCACTTGGATTGTTATTAGGTGTTATACTTGATGACTTAGGAGTGAGTTTTGTAATTGCAATGTCTTTTGGTGAGGTTTTAGGTATGACTATCGGAGTATTAATTCCGAAAAAGTAAGCATATGGGAATTTGCCCATTAATCTTGTGCAAAATGCAATTGAATTGCTCTAAATAAAAAATTAATTATAGCTTTAAAATATAACTATTTGAAGATTGTTTGTGATAAAATATCGAGAGCGCATTAACTAGAGAAAGTTTCGGAGGAACAAGATGAATTGTTTTGGCATTTTTGACAACAACAATGTAGAGACAAGACGAACATCGAAGACTGGGAAGCGGGGAGAAGCAGCGAGAAGAGCATCGTCTATGGCGCTGTCTTGCATGCTTGGTTTTACCATGCTTCTATCACCAGTTACGGTTAGGGCTGAAGGCGGTCAGCCGAGGTCGATGAATAATTCGGTGAACTACACATTAGCTGGAGAAACAGATGGAGTTTTGGACTACGCTAGAACTGATTTTACCAAGGAGGATGCTTCTGGTATTCACCTTACAGTTACAAAGTGGGCAAAGTTGCCTGGCAGCTGGGGTGGTACAGATAAAGGACCGTATAACGGCAGATTCCTTATCAATTTCTTTGACGATGATTTCTACAAGCATATACAGTCAATTGAGGTTAACGGAGTTCAGTTTGAAAAAGAAGCTGATGGCGCTTTGTGGAAAGTGCCTATTAACAATGCAACATTACAATCAGGTTTAATCGGTGTCATTACAAACACTGATGTCACTATTAAACTTAAAAATGGCGCGACACTTACAAGTCTTGGACTTGATTCCAAGAAAATAGACTTTACTACTAACTGGGTGAGATCTGATGGTAAAGCGGATAAGGGCGGAAATGACAATGGATTTATTCTCAAGAATAATCCTAATGTTCCTGTGCTTCCAAGCAACAAAAGTAGCGGAAATGAGAACTATCTAGGTTCTGGTGTAAACGGCCTAGGTACTGATGGAACACAATCTAAGGATGGCAATTTTACAGGTGGAGCCACTGGTAAATCAGTAAGCTATGATGCTAAGAATAAGGTTATTAGGTCTACAGTATCGTTTAAGCCTGACCAGAACTTCCTGCAGGCAAATAGCGCATGGGTCCTATATATTAATGAAGTTATTCCGAAGGAATTACTGAGGTATATTGATACTAATGAGGTTAGACTGGGTGTTTCCACTCCTACTGGCAAAATCACTGCATCTAATCCAATAAAGCTAAATGTGTATCCTAACGGAAATGGACTTATCTCGACTAAAGATACTCCATCTCTCAGCATAGTTGGTGGAGATTGGAGCAAGGTTACACAGGTTAGGAATACACTTGATTCACAGGTGTTTTACGGGGTACTAGGTCAGAGAAGATCATATACAATTGAGTATAAACTTAAGTCGAACGTTACAAATCAGGAGTTTGCAAAAGCTTTAAACGATTATATTGCTGCTAATAACCAGCAGCTTAACTTTGAATCTTGGCTTACAGCTGACTTTGTCGACTCGTCAAGCGCTTTTCCTAATATAAGAAAGCCTGACGGTGGCAAGCCTAATAAGAGATTGCAAAATTCTTATTCTAATGCTTTCTTGGAGGTTCTAGATACTGACAAGGACGGTCTATTCGACTTCGTTGAGGATGAAATTGGTTCTGATAAGTATAATGTCGATACGGACGGTGATGGTGTACCAGATGGACAGGAATATCTGACCGATAAGACGGATCCTACAAAGGCTAAATCTTATCTAGTTGTTAAACCGAATGTAACAACTACGAATATCGAAGCTAACAAAGCTGAGATAATCGAGGGCACTGTTCCGAAGACTATTTATAATAATCCTGCAGATGAAACTAAGAAACTAGCTGCAACTAATACTGATGCAGGCAACGTCATTGTAAAAGCATATAAATATATAGCGGATGATACCGACTATACTCAGGAGACGGCGAAGGCACAGACTACGATCCCATTCTCTGGTTTAACTGATGGAAAATTTAAAGTGAATGTTCCAGCAGGAACTTTTGCAGACGGTGATAAAGTCATACTTGTAGCTTACTCACCGGATGGAAAGAATCCTATGGTTTCGAGCACTAAGGTAAATGTTGGTGCTATCAAAGTCACATTTGATACTAATGGCGGAAAATGGGCAGATGGTACGAATACAGACAAGGTTGTATCAGCAGTAAACGGAAAAGCAACTCAGCCAGAAGAGCCTACTCGAGATGGTTATAAGTTTATGGGATGGGCTGCAACGGCAGGTGCTACTGAGGCGGATGCAGATATTCTAAAGAATATTACTGAGGCCAAAGAAGTCTTTGCTGTATGGAAGGATAACAAGGCTCCAGTAATTGATAACATTGGAGACCAGACAGTTATCGAGGGACAGCCAATCACAGAGATTACTGTTACAACTGATGATCCTACTGCTACTGTTACGGTTAAAGATTTACCGACTGGAGTTCAGTATTCGAATGGAAAAATAAGCGGAACTCCTAAAGTTACTGACTGGCATGGTAATGAGGAAACTCGGGAGATTACCGTTACGGTAGAGGCTAAGGATTCCGCAGGAAATACTTCTACAAAGACATTTAAAATCACAGTTCAGAGGGATACCGATAAGGATGGTATACCAGATGTTACTGATCTTGATGATGATGGAGATGGATACCTAGATTCTGAAGAAACAGCTAAGGGATCTGATCCAAAGAATTCAAAGTCAGTACCGGCAGGTATGATAACACCGATTGCTCAGACTACAGTTACAAATCCGATTCAGACGGTTAATGATAAAACAGCAATTACGAATATAGTTGTAACACCGGGGGCTTCTGGCGCAACTGTTACCGTTGATAACAGCAAGCTACCAAGCGGAGTAACTTATGATGCAGGTACAAAGACAATAAGTGGTACACCAAATGTAACAAATTGGGGTAGTACAGAAGAAAAGCGTAAGTTTGAAATTCCTGTTGTAGTTAAGAATCCAGACGGCTCTAAGATTACAAAGACAGTAGAAATCACTGTACTTAGAGATACAGATGGAGATGGTGATCCAGATATCACTGATACGGATGATGATGGAGATGGATACTCTGATACAGAGGAGACGACAAAAGGATCTGATCCGAAAAACAGTCACTCTATACCAGCAGGTACGATTACTCCAGCAGACCCATTAAATATTATTAATCCAGTACAGACTGTTGTTGATAGACATGCTATTAATGATATAACTATTGGAACGATAGATATTGACTCGACTGAACATGTTGATAGTACAAAACTTCCACCGGGAGTTACATATAATCCAGGGACTCTCTCAATAACAGGAACACCTAATGTTACTAACTGGGGTAGCAATGAAGAAAAGCGCAAATACGAAATTCCTATAGTCGTTACAAACTCAGATGGTTTATCGATTACTAGAATCGTAGAAATAACGGTTCTAAGAGATACAGACGGAGATGGTGATCCAGATATAACAGACCCAGATGATGACGGTGATGGATATACCGATCTCGCAGAAAAGACACAAGGTTCTGATCCTAAGAGTGCAAGCTCTATTCCAGCGGCTGTTGTGACACCCGTTGCTCCAACTACTATCACAAATGGGACACAGACGGTTAATGATAAGACTGCAATTACAGATATTGTAGTAACACCTGGAAATGCCGCGTCTGTAGTTACAGTAGATAATAGTAAGCTACCAAATGGTGTGACTTACGATCCAGGAACTAAAACCATTAGTGGTACACCAAATGTAACAGATTGGGGTAGTACAGAAGAAAAGCGTAAGTTCGAGATTCCTGTAGTTGTTACGAATCCAGATGGAACTAAAATCACCAAAACTGTAGAGATTACAGTACTAAGGGATACAGATGGTGACGGTGACCCAGATATCACAGATACAGACGATGACGGAGATGGCGTACCAGATACGGTAGAGACGGCAAAGGGCTCAGATCCTAAGAATGCGAATTCTAGACCAGCTGCTGTTATAACTCCTGTGGCGCCAACTACTATCACGAATGGTACACAGTCTGTAAATGATAAAACCGCAATTACTAATATTGTAGTAACACCTGGAAATAATAATGCAACTGTATCTGTAGACAACAGCAAGCTACCAAACGGTGTTACCTACGATGCAGGTACTAAGACTATCAGTGGTACACCAAACGTAACTGATTGGGGTAGTACAGAAGAAAAGCGCAAGTTTGAAATTCCTGTTGTAGTAACGAACCCAGATGGCTCAAAGGTTACTAAGACTGTTGAAATTACAGTATTAAGGGACACTGACGGTGATGGCGATCCAGATATCACTGATCCAGATGACGATGGAGATGGCGTATCTGATGTAGAGGAAAATGCGAGAGGATCTAACCCTAAGAATAGAGGGTCTGTCCCTGCTGCAGTGATAGTTCCAGTATCACCTACGACAATCACTAATGGAACGCAGAGCGTTAATGATAAGACTGCGATTAGCAACATCACAATTACACCTGGAGCTACAGGTTCTACAGTAGCAGTAGATACTAGCAAGCTACCAAATGGTGTTACATACGATGCAGGTACTAAGACTATCAGTGGCACACCTAATGTAACAGATTGGGGAAGCACAGAGGAAAAACGCAAGTTTGAAATTCCTGTTGTAGTAACGAATCCAGATGGAACTAAAATTACCAAAACTGTAGAGATTACAGTACTAAGAGATACAGATGGTGACGGTGATCCAGATATTACCGATACAGATGATGATGGCGATG
>ERZ772906.1184-NODE-1184-length-14496-cov-4.017520_pt1 | contig 14496 bp, 10 predicted proteins | sample MGYA00511338_ERZ772906 | MGnify/ENA primary metagenome ERZ772906 (study PRJEB29015, sample SAMEA2738076) | human oral metagenome | biome: human oral; feature: human-associated habitat; material: saliva | place: China | collected 2212 ... | reverse complement strand
GCTCGTTGCCGTTGTACTTAATAGACCCGGTAATATCAGCTGTCGTAGGGTGCAAGCCCATAATCGCCATTGATGCGACCGACTTGCCCGAACCGGATTCACCCACAATACCGAGGGTTTTACCGGCATACAGGTCAAAATTCACGCCGCGTACCGCGTGCACCACGCCGTTTTCGGTATTGAAACGGACGTTGAGGTCTTTGACACTCAGAACGGGAGAGATGCTCATGAGTTCTTTACCTCCTCTTTCTTGGCCTCAGACTCCGAAGCATCGGGTTCTGCTGTGGTGAGGGACTCAGCCGGTTTTACGGTTTTGATCTTCTGAGCTTTCTTGTTTTTCTTATCCTTCTTAATCGAACCGACAGACATGGAGGTCGGGTCGAAGGCATCACGCAAACCGTCGTTCATGAACGCCAACGGGGCCACAATGAGGAAGAAGAAAATAATGGGGAACCAGAACATGTGCGGCAGAGTATTAATCTGTTGAGATGCCTCAGAAATGAGTGAACCCAATGAGTAGTTGGGGTAACGGATACCGATACCAATGAAGGAGTAAACAACCTCAGCCAGCACAGCGTACATAATGCCACGCGTAAATTCGAGCACCAGCAGCGAACCAATATTCGGGATGAGGTGGCGCATCACAATTTTGAATGGATGAACACCCATATAACGAGCGCCCTTGACGTAGTCACGCCCAATCAAAGACTGGCCCATTGCACGAATCAGACGAGCCGGGGACATCCAGTTAAAGATAATGAGCACAGCAGAGAGCACGATCCACGCGGGAACATTTTTCTGGATCTCTTTACCGATACCACTGTTCATCGCAATTGCCAGAATCAGCAGCGAAGGAACCATAATCATGGTTTCCAAGAGGAAGAGCATAACCCTGTCGATCCAGCCACCAAAGTACGCCATTACGCAACCGTAGATCGCGGAGATAATGACGGTGGCGATACCCACGACCAGGCCGATTTCCATTGAGGTCCATACGGCTTCGCTCATCATGGCGAAGAGATCGTTACCGCCCACGGTGGTGCCAAACCAATGCTCTGCGGAGGGGCCTTCACCGCCGAGGGTCATAAAGTCAGATTCGGTTGCGGAGTACTTAGAAACATATTTGCCGAAGTACCCGAAAAGCCCCACACAGATAAAGACGATAAGCCCGAACACCGCAGCCTTGTTGCGCAAGAAGCGGCGGAGGATAATCACGTTCTTATTGAGAACTTTAAAATCACCATTCTGCACGACAGGTACCGTGCTTGTTTCAGTTACCTGGCTCATGAGATCCTCACTCGGGGGTCGACGATCGTGGTCGCGATATCGGCGATAATGGCACCGATGGCGAACAGCACGGAACCGTAGGCGAGAGTAGCGGTCGCAGCGTTCACATCCTGCTGGCCGATCGCGTCAATAGACCATTTACCGATGCCGGGCCATGCAAACACGGACTCCGCGAAGAAGGCACCCGCAAAGATGGTGGGAATGGTGTATGCAATCGACTGTGCCACCGGGATGAAGGACACACGCAGGGCGTGGCGGGTAATCGCCTGGTTACGGGTGAGTCCTTTCGCGCGAGCGGTACGCACGAAGTCTGCATTCACGTTATCGAGCAGGTATTGCCGCTGGGCAATCTGATAGCTGGCCCATCCGAAAATCGTCATACAGAAGGTCGGCACCACATAGTGCGCCGCCATGTCTATGGTGGTATCCCAGAAGCCTGTTACACCGGGCGTCGAAATACCGGTCACATAGAAAATCTTTTCGCCGCCGTTTTCAACCACAATGTTGTTAATGGCGGTCGCTCCCTGCTGCACCACGAAGTATGCCACGGGGGCAGGAATAATATAGACGAGATAGGAATATCCGGTAATAACCCGGTCGGAAAACTTGTACTGACGCGCTGCCGAGTAAACACCCAGCGCCACACCGATAATAATGGTCAAAATAGTCGCTGCGAGCATCAATCTGGTAGAAACCCACAGACGCTGACCAAATTCCTGATTGATATATCCGCTGTTTGGGCTGCGTCCCCAATCAAATTTGGTGACAACATTCGTCAGCCATTGAATGTATCTGTCCCACGCACTCATTTCGGGGTCGAGTCCGAGGGATGCGAGAGTGCGGTTCACCTGTTCAGGCGAGGGGCGCGGCACCTTTTCCTGCTCCAAAAGGGCAGGTTTTAGCGTGGTAACAGCCGCAAAATAACCCATAGTCGTGGTTAAGAAAACCATCACAAGGTAAGTGAGCGACCTCCGGAGGATATACCTAAACATGGGGCGGTTCCCCTCCTAGATATTCTGGTTTCGTAGGCATGTGTGTTACAGCTTCCGTCATCGGATAATCCAGTGACTACAGTCACTAGAAGCGTAGTTCCTTTATCTTATATTTACATTCGGGTATCCACCAAACCCACATCGCCTTAAAATCAGCCGACAAGCACCATTTTGCGGGGTACTGCGAGGAGTTTAGAGGCGGCATCCCCGGTATCACTGTCAAAATAAGGTTTGGCGAAAAGTTACGAAAGATTTACACACACCGAAGATTTGTAGCGTCATATTTTTTCAGAACGCCTCAAACCCTCTCCAGACCCCAAAAAATCCACGAAAAACCATGTAAACAGGAGCAAAACCAACATCTAAAATAAGTAGATCCTAACTTATATTTTCGGGATTTAGGGCAAAAAAATTTTATGAATTTCATACCAAAAGCACCCCGTATCCTGTGATTTATGAATGGCATCACAGGATGCGGGGTGAGAATGTATCTCTTTTACACGTGACTTTCTACGTTCGTGAAAATTCTAGAACCGGTTACGGTACTCGCTCGCAGCAGCACCGGTGCGGAAAGCACGAATATTGTGGGCGATCAGTTCCTCCGGATTTACGGGGCGCCCACCGGCGGCATGCGGGGTAATCACGATATTCTTCGCATCCCAGAGGGGAGAATCGGAGGGGAGCGGTTCGGTTGCTGTCACGTCCAGTGCCGCACCCGCAATCGAGCCGGAGTTTAGGGCGGCGACGAGTGCATCCTCATCAACAGTGGTACCGCGCCCGACGTTAATCAGGTAGGCGCGCTTAGGCAGCAGCTGCAGCTTATGGGCATCGAATGCTTTGAAGGTCGAATCGCTGGTGGGAAGCACCATCACGAGAATATCCGTAGTCGGCAGGTATTCATCGATTTGTTCGGTTGCAATCACCGGGAATCCAGAGCGCTCCCCCGCGCTCTGTGCAACGCCGGTTACGTTCGCGCCGAAAGCCTTGAAGAGCCGCGCTGTCTCCTGCCCGATCGAGCCGAAGCCCCACACGAGCACATTGGCATCAAGCAGGGTTGTGACCTGGTCTTTCGGATGAAGTTCCTGCGCGCCACCTAGCTCCTCAGCCCAACGATGCTCGGCCGTTGCCTGCGCCAGCGTCGGCAAGAAACGCACGAAGTTCAGGGTCAGCGCGAGCGCATGTTCCGCAACGGTCTTCGAGTGCAGACCCACACCTGCACAGATGGCGGCATTGGGGGTGAATCCCGCCGCACGTACCGCATCCGGCCCCGCAAGAAGTGCCTGGATAAGCCCCACATTTTTCATGCGGCGAGCGGAATCCGCGAGCTGATCGGCAGTATTCGCCCAGGCAATCAGAACTTCGGCATCGGTATCTTCCTCGGCAATGGGTTCCGTGGGGTTGTAGTGCCGCACGATATCGCCGGGTTCAAGCCCTAGTTTCTCTTCGTCGAGCGTAATTGAAGTAGGGATCAGAATCTTCATGGGTCCTCCTGTAGATGGCGCATACGGGTTGGCGTTCAGCGACGAAGGCGACCCGCATCCCGTGTGATGGGGTTAACAGTTATTCCCCTCCAGCATAGCGTGCGAGGGGAATAACTGTATAGGGTTACCTAAGAAGCCGTTAGGGCTTGGTGCCGTGCGAAGGTTCGCCGGTGTCCTCTAGACCCTGAGCTTGATGCTGCTCGGTTTCAGCCGTTTCTTTGGATGCACTACCGGCAAGTTCCGGATCGATCACGGTGCGTGCTCCACCCTGCATTTTCCTCAGGCATTCGGCATCTTTCGCCGCCATTTCAGGCGTGATCACGGCGATAGCACCGGTTGCCGAACGCGCCACATCGGTGGTGGTGTGCGTTTCGATGGTGGTGGCGAGCGCATCCTCACGGATGAAGAGAAGCAGAAGCGCGGAGATTAGCCCGAGTGGTGCCAGGTAGAGGAAAAGCGGGATCAGGGCATCATTGTAGGCGTTCACGATAATGCCGTGAATCGGCTCGGGAATCCGGCTGACGAGCTCGGGAGTCAGGGAGGAGGTTCCGTGTTCCCCTGCCGAGGCTACTGCTTGCGCGGGCATGCGTTCACTGAGCAGGCTGCTCAGGCGTGAGGTAAACAGGCCGCCCACGAGTGATGCACCCACGGTTGAGCCGACTTGGCGGAAGAAGTTGTTTGCCGCGGTGGCGGTTCCTACGACGGTGACGGGGAAGGCGTTTTGCACGATGAGGGTGAGGAACTGCATCGACATGCCCAGGCCCGCGCCCATGACCGCCATGTAGCTGCAGAAGATCCAGGTGGGGGTGCTCGGGGTGATGGTGGAGATCAGGTAGAGCCCGAGCGCCACGAGTGCGGTACCGGTGACCACATATGCCTTGTATTTGCCGCGTGCGGAGACCATCCGTCCGGTAATAATGGAAACCACGAGCAGGGCGCCCATGAGGGGAATCATGAGCAGACCCGCCACGGTTGCGCTCACGCCCAGGGACATTTGCAGGTAGGTGGGGATGTACTCGACGGCACCGAACATGGCAACACCGAGGGAGAGAGAGGCGCCCAGGGTGAGCAGGAAGTTGCGGTTGGTGAAGAGGTACATGGGCATGATCGGCTCTGCGGCGCGGTTTTCAACCGGAATGAAGATCAGGGCCGCGACGGCGGATGCGATGAGAAGCCCAATAATCTGCGGGGAGTTCCAGGCGTACTGGTTGCCGCCCCAGATGGTGGCGAGCACGAGCGCGCTGGTTCCAGCCATGAGAATAATACTGCCCAGATAGTCAATCTGCCGCTTTTCGCGGTCTTTGAGCGCGGTGTGCGGGAGCAGAAAAATGACGGCGAAGATTGAGAGTATGGCAAGCGGCAGGTTGAGCCAGAATGCCCAACGCCAGCCGGGGCCTTCGGTAATCCACCCGCCGATGAGCGGCCCGGCGACCGAGGAGAAGGCGAAGACGCCGCCGATGATACCCATATATTTACCGCGTTCGCGGGCGGGGATCACATCTGCGACCACGGATTGGGAGAGAATCATGAGGCCGCCACCGCCGACTCCCTGGAGCGCGCGGGCGACGATCAGCCAGGTCATATCGGGAGCGAGCGCGCCGATGATAGATCCCGTCATGAAGGAGAGGATGGCAAAAATCAGGAAGGGTTTACGCCCGAACTGGTCGGAGAGTTTGCCGTACACCGGCATGGTGATGGTGGAGAGCAAGATGAAGGTGGCAATTACCCAGCTCATATGCTCCACGCCATGCAGTTCGCCCACGATGGTCGGCAGTGAGGGTGCGAGGATGGTTTGGTTCAGTGCCGACATGAGCATCACGATGACCAAGCCGGAGAACATAAGCGCTATTTGATGTTTTCTAGCTTCAGCCGTGGTGGCTTCAGCGGGTTTGTCTGAGTGCGACGTCATTCCTAGTTTTCCTTCAGCAGGGCTTGAAAAGTTTTGACAGTGTTGTGGATGCGCCGCTCGACCTCGTCTTCGTCGGCAATATCCTTGGCGAAGTGCAGTTGCCGCAGCACCGCGGATGCGAGCTGGACCGTGGCACGGGTGCGTTCTTCGGCAGTTTCTGTCGGCGGCATATTTTCGGGGCGGGTTATCAAAGGGCCGCGCCTTCCTGCGGCGTTAAAGGCATCCCAATCGACGGTATTGAGGTAGTCGATGAGCACCTGTTCGCAGCTGATATGGTGCACCTTCAGCCGGTGCCTAAATTCGGGGAATTCGTCGATGCGCTCCCGGAATTTTGCGTGATTGGCAAAGTTGAAGCTGTGCCGCACGATGTACAGCAGCAGATGGGTGATACGCACGATGAGGTTGTCGTTTTCGTGCGCCCGGTCGCTGGCGAGCAGCTCGTCGGTGATGGCGGGGGCGCGCAGGCCGAGCACCGCATCCTCTTTAGTTCCGAAGTAGTTGAAGAAGGTGCGGGGCGAGATTCCGGCTTCCGCCGCGATGTCTTCGACGGTGCTGCCGCGCATGCCGTGCTGGCGGGCTAAGCGCAGGGCGGTTTCGTGAATGTTCACCCAGGTGCGTTCACGGCGGCGTTCACGCAGGCTTGTCTCGGCGCGACTCGGCTCAGGTTTTTGCATAACTGCAATTATTGCATTTCTGCATTTTTTGCACAACTGCACTATGCAGGTGACACAGCGTGTCCTGCCTCTCCCCCACAGAAGACAAGATGCTAGGCATAATAATAGGGTGAACTTTTTTTCACCCGGATACCTCGACTTCCTACCCGATTGGCTCAGGATTATTCTGTTCTTCGCAGACCTGAGCATCCGTGTGCTGTCCCTATTCTGGCTGCCCTACAACCGCAAGCCCGTGGTCGCACTCGGCTGGCTCATGGCTATCTTCTTCATCCCGTTCATCGGGTTCCTAGCCTTCCTGATTTTCGGGTCCTCTCACCTTCCGCAATACCGGCGAGCCCGGCAGCACGCCATGAACGACCTGATCCGCGAGACCACCGGCGGCACCCCACAGCTCACCGACTCCGACGGGCTCAACGAAGCAACCCTGGTCGCCAGCCAACTCAACTACAAGCTCGGTTCGCTCCCCCTCGTCGGCGGGAACTCCTTCACCCTGCACAACGACAACCACGAAGCCATGCGCATCATGGCGCAGGAAGTCAACAAAGCCCAGCGGTACGTTCACTTCGAGTTCTACATCACCGCCTACGACGAAGCCTCCAAAGTACTCTGGGATGCTCTCTTCGCCGCCCAAAAACGTGGCGTGCGGGTGCGCGTGCTCATCGACCATATCGGCTCGCGCAAATACCCCTCATACCGGCAGCTGACAAAAATGCTCAACGAATCGGGTATCGAATGGCGCCTGATGCTGCCCATCAAACCCTGGCGACTACAATGGCAGCGCCCCGACCTGCGCAACCACCGCAAAGTCCTCGTGATAGACGGCGCAGTGGCATTCTCAGGCTCGCAAAACGCCATTCACCGCTCCTACGACCTCAAAGAAAACGTGCGTAAAGGTCTGGAGTGGAAAGACCTCACCTTCTCATGCACCGGTCCCATCGTCGAAGAGCTCAACGCGGTATTCGTCTCCGACTGGTACTCCGAAACAAACCAGCTGATCCTCGAAGAAATTGAGGCGAAAATCCCCTACGTTCCCGGCTCGATGCGCGCCCAAGTAGTTCCCTCCGGCCCCGGGTTCGAGACGGAAAACAACCTGCGCCTAATCAACTACATGATCTACAACGCAGAAAAACGCATCACCATCTGCTCACCCTACTTCGTACCCGACGAAACCCTGCTGCAGGCACTCACCAACGCCGCATTCTCAGGCATCGAAACCACCGTGATCGTCTGCGAAAAAGGCGACCAGTTCCTCCCCAATATGGCGCAGCGCTCCTACTACGAGACGCTGCTGCAATCCGGGGTGCGCATTCTGCAATACCCCAGCCCCACGGTACTGCATTCCAAGTTCATGTACGTAGATGACGAAATGGCATTTATCGGCTCCTCGAATATGGACCCCCGCTCATTCTCGCTCAACCTCGAAGTATCAACCTTTATCGCAGACGCCGCTATGGTGGATGCGCTCGCCGACGTTGCGCGAACCTACGAAAGTATCTGCACGGAACTGCGTTACGGCCCGTGGTCCTCACGCCCTCAGCGCATTAAAGTCACCGAAAATATCTGCCGACTCTGGTCATCGCTCCTGTAAAACGTGGTCTGGAAACGCCCGTAACATGAGGGAGTTCGGCATGACCGCGCTCTCGAAGCGGTACCTGCGGCTGTGGTGATGACCGTGTGCAAGTGCACCTTCTGCCGCTTCTGAAAGACCAGCTGACATGGGGTTTTATACCGATTCGCCATATCCGCGATGTTTTCCCCGCGAATGCAGAAAACGCACGATCGCCCGCACCCGTCGCGGACGCATCGCGCGTCGTCCATTTCTACCCAAAAATATAGTATATAGCCTATCGCCACATGCGATTTCCCGTGTGTATCGCCGAGGGTTTAATCTGCAGCCACTCCGGACTGGGCAGCCGCACGGCCTTCTTACACCCAGACAGAGCCGTGATAATCGACTCGCACCGGCGGTTGAACTCAACCGTATGCCGCTTATCCACGATCTGCCCCGGAAAATGGCGGTGCATCTTCGACACCGAATCGCTGCTCTCCTGCAGACCGTGCCCGGTATGGCCCGGCACATGCTTCACAATCACCCGATGCGCCCGAATAGCCGCAGTTAGCTGCTCCATCTCGGCGATAACCCGGGCATCCTGCACGCCCTCACGCACCCAATAATCGAAAGCCCAACGGCTGTGCGCCAGCCGAAGAAGAAAGGTCAGCGCGCCCAAGGAATCGGTGTTAATAATCAGGCGGCGACCGCCGTGATAAAACACGTGAAACGCCGCGAGCATCGCCGAAAGCTCACCGGTCATAATATTCACGGCATCATAATGGGTGTGAAAATAGAAGCCGTCCTCGCTTACCCCGGCAATACCCATGCGCCCACCGCGCAAATACTTCTTATTGTGGGTGGCGCGAAAGGAACAATCGGTAAACACGTTATAGTCCACGAGCTGATTTTCGGGGACCTCTGCCAGCGTCTCGGCGATCATTTGCTCGGTCAGCTGCTCGGCACGATCCTGAAAATAACGCATGGTCTCGGCGGCATCCGTACCGGCAAGACGCACATGAACCTCACCCAGCGAATGGTTATCGTACGGGTCAAGCACCTTCTCAAACGCCCGGTACTCCATCGCCTTCTTAAGCTGCTCACAATTACGAAAAAGAAGCTTCAAATCGTGCCGGTCGGCGGCAACCGTCACCAGGTGGTGCGTATAGTCCGAAGGAATAACATCCCAGGCATTAAGCACAATGCGACCCAAAGTCTTCGGGTGCACCACATCGCATGGGTCAAGAAGCGAATGCATACACGATTCAACCACCGGTTCCTGGTTGATGACGATGCGCTCACCGTTTTCACGCGAAATATAGACAAGAGCCGTGAGAGTGCTGTAACAGTATCCCTTGGTCTTACGGGTGTATTCGGCAACTGCAATCACAGCCACGCCCCGAGTTGTATAGCCCGCCGGGTATGAGGTGCTGTAGTCGGGCGCCTCCCAGGTTAGGGTGCACCGTTTAATATGAGCCGGTGAGAATCCCACGTGTGTACACCCCCTTGCCGCATAGTCTCCTTCTTTCGTGTAGTGAGGAATTGTTCCACTATCTTTTATATGCCCGCCGGTGTCTGTGCGCAAACGTTGAACAGGTTATTTTACAGTCAGCGAAGAACCTTAAAAAGGGAAGCTAAAACCGTTTCTTGGCGGGAATTATGCGCGGTGAATGGGAGGTTCTGCCCCGCTCTGGCGCGCATCTGTGCGACGGTGTAGGGTTGGAGTTATCCGGTATATCTAATTGAGTAAGGAGCGCCCCATGATCGGTGTTTATGCAGGTGTTTCGGTCAAGCCCGAGCACGTTGAAGAATTCCTGGCATCCGCCCCCGCCCTCGTCGAGGCATCGCGCAAGGATGCGGGCAATATCAGCTACGATTTCGGCCCCGCCACCGGTGAGACCCCTGCAGGTGAGCCGCGCGCTTTCGCATTCATTGAGCGTTGGGAGTCACAGCAGGCACTCGAAGCGCATATGGCGACTGAGCATTTCGGCACCGCTGTGAAAACCTGGGAGCCGCTGCTCGCCGCAGAGCTGGACGTGCGCATCTTCGAGATGTAGCGCCTGCTCTCCCTGTTCTCCTCTGCTAAAAAGAGCCTTTATTTGAATAAAGAGGGTTTTTCGCCGCTTTATTCAAATAAAGGCTCTTTTTATGCTCGGTCAATAGGCGACTAGATTCCCTCTGGGAGGATGCGCACCCCGCCCTTATCGGCAGAGGCGGCCAGCATCCCGTAAACCTTCAGCGCGTTCGAGACCTGACGTTCGCGCGGCTTAGTGGGCTTCCACGGGAGGGCGCCCTTCGCCTTGCGCCGCGCCTCCAAAACCTCGTCCGGCACATTTGCCCGCAGGATGCGGTTGTGTACGTCGATCTCGATCTCGTCGCCGGTTTCCAGCAGGCCGATAGCACCACCGGCGGCAGCCTCCGGCGAAACGTGGCCAATCGAAATGCCCGAAGTACCGCCCGAGAAACGCCCGTCGGTAATGAGTGCGCAGCTTTTGCCCAAGCCCAGGCCCTTCAGGTACGAGGTGGGGTACAGCATCTCCTGCATGCCGGGGCCGCCCTTCGGACCCTCATACTGAATCACCACAATATCGCCGGGTTTCACGTGCTTCGACAGAATCTCAAACACGGCTTCATCCTGCGACTCAACCACAAATGCCTTACCCACGAAGTGGAAGAGTTCTTCATCAATACCGGCGGATTTGATGATCGCACCGTTCTGGGCGATATTACCGCGCAGAACCGCCAGACCGCCGTCTTTCGTGTAAGCATGCTCCACAGCGCGAATGCACCCGTTTTCGGCGTCCGTCTCATGCGATTCGTACTTGTTCGCGGTCGAGAACGCCTGCGTGGTGCGCACCCCGCCGGGTGCGGCAAGAAACAGTTCGTGAGCCTGCTCGCTCGCGGTACCGGAACGGATATCCCATTCGGCAAGCCATTCGTCCAGCGAATCCGCATGAACAGAATGAACGTTCTTGTGCAGCAGCCCGGCACGGTTCAGCTCACCCAGCAGCGCGGGGATACCGCCCGCACGGTGCACATGCTCAATGTGATACTTCGTAGAGTTCGGCGCAACCTTCGCCAGACAGGGCACATGGCGCGAAATACGGTCGATATCGTCCAGCGTGAAGTCAGCGCCGGCCTCATGCGCAATAGCCAGGGAGTGCAGCACGGTATTGGTCGAACCGCCCATAGCCACATCCAACGCCATAGCGTTCTCGAAGGCTTCCTTGGTGGCGATCGAACGCGGCAGAACGGACTCGTCATCCTGCTCGTAGTAGCGCTTCGCCAGGCCAACGATGCGCTTACCCGCCTGTAAAAACAGCTCTTTACGCGCGATCTGGGTCGCAAGCGTGGTACCGTTGCCGGGCAGTGCCAGACCAATCGCCTCGTTCAGGCAGTTCATGGAGTTTGCGGTAAACATGCCCGCACAGGAACCACACGTGGGGCAGGCGTTCTTCTCAATCTGGGCGAGCGCGGTATCGCTCACGGAATCGTCTACCGCCATGACCATCGCATCCACCAGATCCAGGCGGTGCTCCACAACGCCTTCAACGCCCTCGCCGGATTCCATGGGGCCGCCCGACACGAAAATTGTGGGGATATTCAGGCGCATCGCCGCCAAGAGCATACCGGGGGTGATCTTGTCGCAGTTCGAGATACATACGAGCGCATCCGCGCGGTGAGCGTTCACCATGTATTCGACCGAGTCGGCAATGAGGTCGCGTGAGGGCAGGGAATAGAGCATGCCGTCGTGGCCCATCGCAATGCCGTCATCAACCGCAATGGTGTTGAATTCTTTCGCCACGCCGCCAGCCTCACGAATAGCGCCAGCCACCAGGTCGCCCATATTTTTCAGGTGCACGTGACCGGGTACGAACTGGGTGTAAGAGTTGGCAATCGCAATAATCGGTTTGCCGAAATCATCATCACCCATGCCGGTTGCGCGCCATAGAGCGCGGGCACCCGCCATATTGCGACCGTGAGTTGAGGTGCGTGAGCGTAATTCGGGCATGTCTTTACCTTCCGTTGTGATGCATCTATAGATTCTACGCGCAGGCGTGCGCCCAATCATCGAAGGGTTACTTTGGTTTCATATGTTGGCATGCCGTGATGCTTGGTCATGAGCTGTGCCTGTGGCGCGCCAAAGGGCGAGTGTGGATGCGGCGCGCACCTTATGCCGCAGGGCGGGCAAGGATGCCGGATCTGCGGCAGATTTGCCCCCTTGAGAATATATCCCCGTGCAACGTGGAATGAGTCTATTATGCCCCCTATGCTGGTGGGGTAAGAACTTCCGCCGCGTGATTTGCGCCAGCTAGCGAACAAACGCTACGCAAGCGCACGAAGACCCGCGCGGCAGCCCCCTTTATCTTCTCCATTGGATATATCTTCTATGCCTCACTCCCCCGCCTCCTTCCGCAACACCGTGATCTACCAAATCTACCCGAAGTCGTTCTATTCCGCGCACGGTCGGCCAACCGGCGATATTCGCGGCATTACCGAGAAGGTGCCCTATGTGGCATCGCTGGGGGTGGGCATGGTGTGGTTCAACCCGTTCTTCGCCTCGCCCCAGCACGATAACGGCTACGACATTTCCGACTACTACGCCATTAACCCCGAGCTGGGCACGATGGAGGATGTCGAGGAGATGATCGCCGCGTTTGGGGAGCACGGCATCGGGGTCATGTTCGATATGGTGCTCAACCATGTTTCGACCGAGCATGAGTGGTTTAGGCGGGCGCAGGCGGGCGAGCGCGAGTACTGGGATTATTTCTATCTTCGTCCGGGGCGGGTTCAGTCTGACGGCACGGTGGTTCCGCCCACGAACTGGGAGTCGAAATTTGGCGGTTCGGCCTGGGCGCCTTTCACCGATACGGAGGGTAAGGTTTATCGGGACGAATCGGGGGCGCCGCTGTACTATCTGCACCTTTACGACGTCACACAGGCTGATCTGAACTGGTACAACCCCGCCGTGCGTGAGGAACTCTATAAGGTCGTCAATTTCTGGTATGACAAGGGTGTTCGCGGGTTCCGCTTCGATGTCATTAACGTGATCGGCAAGTCCGAAGAGCTTGAGGATGCGCCCGCCGGGGTTATCGATAAGACCCTGTATACCGACACGCCCATCGTGCATACGCGTCTGCGGGAGCTGAACCGCGCATCTTTCGGGCGGTATGGGGATACCGTGACCGTGGGTGAAATGTCTTCGACGAGCATTGAGAACTGCGTGGGCTATTCCAACCCTGAGAACCGCGAGCTCGACATGGTGTTTAGTTTTCACCATCTGAAGGTGGATTATGAGGACGGCGAGAAGTGGTCGAAGGTGCCGTTCCGCTTTGCTGAGCTGAAGGGGCTGCTCAACGATTGGGCGCTGGGCATGCAGGCCGGCGGCGGCTGGAATGCGCTGTTCTGGAATAACCACGATCAGCCGCGCGCGCTGAACCGTTTTGGTGACGTTGAGCGTTACCGTGCCGAGTCGGTGACCATGCTGGCTACCGTGATTCACCTGCTGCGCGGCACCCCGTACGTGTACCAGGGCGAGGAAATCGGCATGATTGACCCCGTCTACTCCTCGATCGAGCAGTACGTGGATGTGGAGGCACACAACGCCTACGCGATGCTTCGTGAGCGCGGTCTGAGCGAGCAGCAGGCTCTGGAGATTGTGGCGTCGAAGGCTCGCGATAATTCGCGTGTTCCGATGCAGTGGACCGCAGATCCGGCGACCGCCGGGTTCGGTTCCACCTCGCCGTGGCTGGCTCCCGCCCCGGTGCGTGATGCGGCGACCGGTGCCGGTATTTCGGTGGAGGATGAGGAACGCGACGGCGTGATTCTGCCCTACTACCGCACCCTGATTGCCCTGCGTAAGCAGTACCCGGTCATCTCTGTGGGTTCGTACGCACCCTACGCGCTGGATCACGAGCGGGTGTTTGCGTACCTGCGTGAGCTTCCCGCCGAGGCTGGTGCTGAGAACGGCCGCCCGGCACAGCGCCTGCTGGTGCTGACGAACTTCTACGGTGAGCCGACCGAGATTGAGGTTCCGGCTGAGTTCGTTTGTTTCGGTCGCGTGCTGGTGTGTAATTACAAGAATTCTGCGGTCGATTCTGCGGCAGCGAATTCTGCCGAAACGGTGACGCTGAGCCTGCACCCCTACGAGGCTCTGGCGCTGCTGATTGAGGGCTAAAAGCTACTGTGTGCCTCTCCCCTAACGTGTGGGACGAGGGTGATATAAACCGACCTGGCAATATTCTATTTCTAGAATATTCCCAGGTCGGCTTTGTTTATACCCATTCCTGCAGAGGAATTTATAGGGATTGTTAGGCGGACTCTTAGAAGCCGTGCTCGTTCAGCCAGGCAGCCGCCGCCTGCGCCGGCTCCTGCTTAGAAGTACCCGAAACGCGGTCATTCAAAGTACGTAAATCGGCAGTGGTCAGCTTCGCCGAGACACGATTCAGAACCTCCGCCGCGGAGTCAGGAACTCGCGACGTATTGATAATAGGCAGCACCTGCTGAGCCAGAATCATGTTTTTCGGATCCTCCAGCACCACCAGCTTGTTCTGCTCAATCGCGGGCGTGGTCGAGTAGAGGTCAACCACCTGCACGGTGTCAT
>ERZ772906.1182-NODE-1182-length-14502-cov-3.002353_pt1 | contig 14502 bp, 9 predicted proteins | sample MGYA00511338_ERZ772906 | MGnify/ENA primary metagenome ERZ772906 (study PRJEB29015, sample SAMEA2738076) | human oral metagenome | biome: human oral; feature: human-associated habitat; material: saliva | place: China | collected 2212 ... | reverse complement strand
CACCTTCCAGATCAGCAGTGCGGTGCTGCAGACCAGAAGGGCCGCTGCCGGGATGCGTATGCTCCCGCGCCTGGCGCGCCAGAGCAGCATCCCGGAGCCAACCATGAGCAGGACGATGACAACCGGGTTGTCCAACAGGTAGTCCAGGACCATAGCCACCTCGCTAGTGCCGCCTTCCGTGTCGCCGCTGAAGCTGAAAGTGACGCAGCGGACAGTTTGTCAGGAGTAACAGGAGCATTGTGTCATCTCCGTCGGCGTCGATGACGTACCAAGGTCCGTGATTCCACGGGGGAGCGGACAGGGCCTCTCGCGCGGCGAGCCGCCATGCCGCCAACATGCCACCTGGTCCGTGATTCCACGATGTGAGATCGCCGCCGTCTCATTATGACTCTGCGCAGAGACTGATCTAACGTTCATTACCCGGCAGGTCGCCGGACAGTAGGCACGGAGAAGGAGAGCGAGCGATGACACGCGAAGACGCTCCCGCACGTCAGGACCAACAGGTCATGACAGGCGCCCAGGCTCTGGTGCGCGCGCTGGAGGAGCTAGGCGTCACAGACATCTTCGGGATGCCGGGCGGCGCCATCCTGCCCTTCTACGACCCCCTGCTCGCCTCGACGAAGATCCGCCACGTCCTGGTGCGCCACGAGCAGGGTGCTGGTCATGCCGCCGAGGGCTACGCCATGGTCACCGGTCGCCCCGGGGTGTGCGTGGCCACCTCTGGCCCCGGCGCCACCAACCTCATCACACCCATCGGTGACGCCCACATGGACTCGGTGCCCATGCTGGCCATCACCGGGCAGGTCGGAAGCCGTGGAATCGGGACGGACGCCTTCCAGGAGGCCGATATCGTCGGTGCCACGATGCCCTTCGTCAAGCACTCCTTCCTCATCACCCGTGCCGAGGACATCGTCCCGCGCGTGGCTGAGGCCTTCCACATCGCCTCAACCGGGCGCCCCGGCCCGGTCCTCATTGACATCTCCAAGGATGCCCAGGAGGGGCCCACCGAGTTCGTGTGGCCCCCGGCGCGGGACCTTCCCGGCTACCGCCTGCCGGGCAAGCCCAACCAGCGGCGCCTGGCTCAGGCCGCCGAGGTGATCTCTGCGGCCGAGCGACCCGTCCTCTACCTCGGTGGTGGCTTGAGCCGGGCGCAGGTTCCCACCGAGGAACTCGCCAAGCTCATCGAGCTCATCGGAGCACCCTTCGTCACCACTCTGACTGCCCTGGACGTTATGCCCAGTGAGCACCCGCTCAACCTGGGGATGCCGGGCATGCACGGCACTGTGGCCGCTGTCGGGGCGCTGCAGCGGGCCGACCTCGTCGTCTGCCTGGGAGCCCGCTTCGACGACCGGGTCACCGGTAGACCGGACACCTTCGCCACCAAGGCCTCGGTGATCCACGTCGACGTCGACCCCGCCGAGATCTCCAAGATCCGCACCGCCGACGTCCCGATCGTCGGGGACCTGGCCGACGTCGTCCCCGCCCTGAGCGCTGAGTTCCGCGACCACGTCGCCGCTGAGGGGCGGGTGGACATCGCCCCGTGGCGCCGTGAGATCGAGCGCATCCAGGCCACCTACCCCACGGGCTGGACCGACACCGACGACGGACTGCTTCAGCCCCAGGAGGTCATCACCCATCTTGATCGGGCGGCCTCCGAGGACACCATCTGGGTCACAGGCGTGGGACAGCACCAGATGTGGGCGGCGCACTACCTCACCTTCCGCCGTCCGCACACCTGGCTCAACTCGGCCGGCGCCGGCACCATGGGCTACGGCCTGCCCGCCGCCATGGGTGCCAAGGAGGCCTGCCCCGACCGTCCGGTGTGGCTCATCGACGGAGACGGCTGCTTCCAGATGACCAACCAGGAGCTGGCCACCTGCACCCTCAACAACATCCCCATCAAGGTCGCCATCATCAACAACTCCTCGCTGGGGATGGTGCGGCAGTGGCAGACGCTGTTCTACGGGCAGCGCTACTCCAACACCGACCTGCATACCGGCGCCGGAACGGTACGTATTCCCGACTTCGTCACGATGGCCGAGGCCTACGGGGCCGTGGGACTGCGCTGCGAGCGCCTGGAGGACCTGGATGACGTCATCGCCCAGGCCAATGCCATCAACGACCGCCCCGTCGTCGTCGACTTCATCGTCTCCGCGGACGCCCAGGTGTGGCCCATGGTCGCGGCCGGGGTGTCCAACGACGAGATCCAGCACGCCCGCGGCATGAGCCCGGTGTGGGAAGAGGAGTGAGCGCCGTGAGCGAGAAGCACACGCTGTCCGTCCTGGTGGAGAACAAGCCCGGCGTCCTGACCCGGGTCTCGGCGCTGTTCACGCGCCGGGGCTTCAACATCCACTCCCTGGCTGTGGGGCCCACCGAGCACGAGGACATCTCGCGCATCACGGTGATCGCCGATGCCGAGGGACTGGCCATGGAGCAGGTCACCAAGCAGCTCAACAAGCTGGTCAACGTCCTCAAGATCGTCGAGCTCGACCCCGACACCTCGGTCGAGCGCGAGCTCTACCTCATCAAGGTGCACGCGGATGACGCCAACCGCACTGCGGTGCTCCAGGTCGTCGACCTGTTCCGCGCCCACGTCGTGGACGTCGCCCCCACGTCGGTGGTCATTGAGACCATCGGCTCAGAATCCAAGGTCAAGGCTCTACTGACGGCTCTCCAGCCGTACGGTGTCAAAGAGATTGTCCAGTCCGGTGCCGTGGCGATCACGCGCGGCCCACGATCCATCACCGATCAACTCAAGGAGAAGTGAGAAGCAATCATGGCAGCTGAGAAGTTCTACGACGACGACGCCGACCTGTCCGTCATCCAGTCCAAGAAGGTCGCCGTCATCGGCTACGGTTCCCAGGGGCACGCTCACGCTCTGAACCTGCGCGACTCCGGTGTGGAGGTCGTTGTCGGCCTGCGCGAGGGCTCGGCCTCTGTGGCTAAGGCTGAGGAGGCGGGCCTGCCCGTCAAGCCGATCGCCGAGGCCGTCGCCTGGGCCGATGTCGTCACCGTCCTGGCCCCCGACCAGGTGCAGGCCGCCCTCTACCGCGAGGAGATCGAGCCGAACATCAAGGCCGGCTCCACCCTCCTGTTCTCCCACGGCTTCAACATCCACTTCGGTTATATCAAGCCGTCTGCGGACATCGATGTCGTCATGGTGGCCCCCAAGGGGCCCGGTCACACCGTGCGCCGCGAGTTCGAGGCCGGCCGGGGTGTGCCCGTGCTCGTCTGCGTGGAGCAGGACGCCAGCGGCACTGCCTGGGACCTTGTGCTGTCCTATGCCAAGGCCATCGGCGGCACCCGCGCCGGCGCCATCAAGACCACCTTCCGTGAGGAGACCGAGACCGACCTCTTCGGCGAGCAGACCGTCCTGTGCGGTGGCGTCTCCAAGCTCATCCAGTACGGCTTCGAGACCCTGGTCGAGGCCGGCTACCAGCCCGAGATGGCCTACTTCGAGGTCTGCCACGAGATGAAGCTCATCGTCGACCTCATCAACGAGGGCGGCATCTCCAAGCAGCGCTGGTCCTGCTCCGACACCGCCGAGTACGGCGACTACGTCTCCGGCCCGCGCGTCATCACCCCCGAGGTCAAGGAGCACATGAAGGAGGTCCTGTCCGACATCCAGAACGGCTCGTTCGCTAAGCGGTTCATGGACGACCAGGCCGCCGGTGCACCGGAGTTCAAGAGGTTCCGCGCCGAGGGCGAGGCCCACCCGATCGAGAAGACCGGCCACGAGGTCCGTTCCATGTTCGCCTGGCGCTCCGACGTCGACAAGGACTACACCGAGGGCTCCGTCGCCCGCTGAGCCGCAGCATCAGGCAGCGCCGGAAGATCGACGGCGCGAACGGGCGGGTCCGTCTTCTGCTCCGGCGGGGTGCGGATCCGCCCCTCGTGCATCTGCCGGCCCATGCGGATGGAGTGGTCACGGCGCTCGGTCCCCTCCGGCTCGCGCGGAGATGATCGTCTCGTCCATACCCGGCACGCTGACGCCCCGGCCCGGGCGCCCCGCCACTGCGCCACCATCCGAGCTTCACGTCTCGGACGCTGGCAACTGCCGTAGCCTGAGGCCATGACTGAGACCGCGCAGAGCAGCACCATCGAGCTCGCAGTGATCCCCGGTGACGGCATCGGCAGGGAGGTCGTGCCCGAAGGCCTGAAGGTTCTGGACGCCGCCCTGGCCGGCACCGGCGTCCGGGCCGCCATCACCGACTTCGACCTGGGGGCCGAGCGCTGGCACCGCACCGGCGAGACCCTCTCAGACGGCGACTTGGAGGCCATCAAAGCCCATGACGCCATCCTTCTGGGCGCCGTCGGCGACCCCTCGGTCCCTTCCGGCGTCCTCGAGCGCGGCCTGCTGCTGCGATTGCGCTTCGCACTGGACCATTACGTCAACCTGCGCCCCTCCAAGTGCTACCCGGGCGTGCCCACGCCACTGGCCGACCCCGGCGACGTCGACTTCGTCGTCGTGCGCGAGGGGACAGAGGGCCTGTACTGCGGCAACGGCGGAGCCGTGCGCGTGGGCACCCCCCACGAAATCGCCACGGAGGTGAGTGTCAACACCGCTTACGGCGTCGAGCGGGTTGTGCGCTACGCGTTCGAGAAGGCTCGCTCGCGCCCCGCTAAGCACCTGACCCTGGTTCACAAGCACAACGTGCTCGTCAACGCCGGTCACCTGTGGCGCCGCACGGTCGAGGCGGTCGGCGCGGAGTATCCCGAGGTGAGCGTCGACTACAGCCACGTCGATGCCGCCACCATCTACCTGGTCACCGATCCCGGTCGTTTCGACGTCATCGTCACCGACAACCTCTTCGGCGACATCCTCACCGATGAGGCCGGTGCCGTCACCGGCGGCATCGGCTTGTCTGCCTCAGGCAACATCAACCCCGAGAGGGCCTTCCCCTCCATGTTCGAGCCCGTCCACGGCTCGGCCCCGGACATCGCCGGTCAGGGCAAGGCGGACCCGACCGCCACAATCAGCGCGGTGGCCCTCATGCTCGACCACCTCGAGCTGCATGAGGCCGCGGCGAAGGTCGAGGCCGGAGTCACTGCGGACATGGCCACTCGGCGCGGCGGCGCCCAGCGCTCCACCAGCCAGATCGGTGACGCCATCGCCGAGGCGGTGACGGCCGGGGCCGATACGTCATCGCTTTGAGACCCTATGGCCCTCTTCGTGTCCGCAGCGTGATCGCAGTGCGCGAGCGGGCCGTTACATTCCGAGTATGTCGCTACTCGGTCCCCGACGTCGGACAGCCGTTTGCCTCCTGCTCGCCGGCCTCACCGGCCTGTGTGGGTGCGACGTCCTGACCGACGCCCCACTGACCGACTCCGAGATGTCCGCCTTCCTGGCTGAGGCGGACTCACGCGCCACCCGATCGCGGGGACGGGCCTTCCAAGCGACCGCGGTGGCGGCAGCGGATCAACGCTCCGCCATTACGGAGGCCCTGTCGCTCTCCCGGGTCCGGAGCGATGCCGCCGCGGAGGCCGCGACGCTGGCCACCAGGGTCGGAGCTGTGGCGAGCGACCTGAGTCAGGCCGAGTCCGCCGGCCTTGAGGTCGCGAGGTCGGCGCTCGACCAGGCGATGCAGGGCGACGACGTCGAGGCGATCACGACGGCGCTCACGAACCTTCGTGACGCCGTGGCTGCGGCCGAGTCCGCGGTCTCCTCCCGGCGCTCGTCTCAGGACCGGGCGGCTGCGCCCGGGGAGGAGAGCTCGACAGGAGTTCCTGGCAGGGGAGGGGACGGCGAGTCCGCAGAGGCAGACCGGCCGGGGGAGGGGGAGCCCGAGTCCCCCGCTCAGGTCGGCGCCCCGTCTGACGCCGAGCCATCGGGTCCCCAGGACTCCGCTGAACCGGCGCAGGCCCCGCCTCCTTCTCAGGGGGAGCACTCTCAGGAGCCGTGAAGAGACGGGCTCACCCAGTGGCGGAGGCTGCCGGCGTCTCAGACCCGGGTGCCACCTTCGTGGGCCAGCGGGACTGACCCGACAGGCCGTCCACGGCGACGCTGCGAAGGACGGTGTCCCACGCCGCCTCGTCGAAGACCCCCTGCTGACAGACCTGGGTCACTGACACGGCTGCGCCGTCGGCCGACCACACCCGCACGAAGGCCCTCCCCGCGACCCGGGAACCACGGAGGCTGGCGCTGAAGGCGGTGGCGATACCGGCATAGGGTGCTGAGCGGTTCGTCGCCGTGAGCTCCTCTCGACCGGTTTGCCGGTAGTCCGGGTAGGTCCTGGCCAAGGAGGCGGACCAGTGCTCGGACAGGGCGCGATCATCGCCGCCGGAGACGAGCAGCGCCGCTGCGCTGGTCACCTCGGCGCTCACCTGGCATCCGGAGGAGGTCGAGGCGTAGGAGCGCGACCAGGATGCCTCCGGGGTTGACGCCGTCGCGGGCCCGGTAGAGGTGGTGCTCCCGTGCGGGGTGCTCGTGGAGGTCGGGGGCGCGGTGGAGGCGGTGTAGCCGGGAAGGTCCGGGAAGCTGACCGTGAGCGCGGCCGCGGCCGTGGCCTGGGCGGTCGGCAGCGCGGTGGGCATCACCATCCGGGGCGGAGCCGTCGAGGACTGCGACGCCGTAGAAGGGGAGGCAGGCCCTGACACCGACCCGGAGAGCTGATCCAAATCCACCTGTGCGCATCCGCTCACCCCAGTCAGGAGGGCGGTGCCGGCCACCACACCCCGGGCGAACCGGGCTCGAGGGCCCGGCCGATGAGCGCTGACCGAGGGGCGATGAACGGAACTCATGGCCGGAACCTATCTCCGAGCCTGCCTGCCGGCCAGCATATGGGAAGGTCGTGTCCGAGTTGTGGCCTCGGCGGTAGGGTGGACCTATGCCCGAGACAGACGCCACCTCAACCGACTTCGCATCCACCTCCTTGGCTCGTGCTGCCGAGGTCCCCGTCCCGGAGGCCGACGAGCTCGCAGGCCGATTCCCCCTGACCGCCAACCCCTCACCCGTCACCGAGGACGAGCGGGAGGCAGTCCTGGCGAGCCTCCACTTCGGTAACGCCTTCACCGACCACATGGCTCACGCCCGCTGGAGGCAGGGGGAGGGGTGGGGTGACTATGGCGTCATTCCCTACGGCAGCCTCAGCCTGTCCCCGGCCGCCGCTGTGCTCCACTACGGCCAGGAGATCTTCGAGGGCATCAAGGCCTACCGGCACGAGGACGGATCGGTGTGGACCTTCCGCCCCCGCTACAACGCGGCGCGCCTCAACGCCTCCGCCCGGCGCATGGCTCTGCCCGAGCTGGCGGAGGAGGACTTCGTGGCCTCCCTGGTGGATCTGGTGCGCGCCGACGCCGCCTGGGTGCCCTCAGGTGAGGGTGAGTCCCTCTACCTGCGTCCCTTCGCCTTCGCCTCCGAGGCCTTCCTGGGCGTGCGCCCCGCCGCTGTGGTGGACTACTACGTCATCGCCTCTCCCGCCGGCTCCTACTTCCCTCACGGCCTGGAGCCCGTCTCCATCTGGGTGACCACCGAGTACCACCGCGCCGGACGCGGAGGGACCGGGGCGGCCAAGACCGGGGGCAACTACGCCTCCTCCCTGCTTCCCCAGCAGGAGGCCTACGCGCAGGGCTGCGACCAGGTCTGCTTCCTCGACGACGTCTCGCAGGAGAACATCGAGGAGCTCGGCGGCATGAACCTCATGGTCGTCGACGCCGACGGGACCGTGCGCACACCGCGCCTGACCGGGACGATCCTCGAGGGCTGCACCCGCAGCGCCATCATCCGCCTGCTGCGCGACTCCGGGCGGAATGTCATGGAGGAGACCATCAGCCTTCAGGGACTGCTCGCAGACATCGAGTCGGGCCGGGTCAGTGAGGTCTTCGCCTGTGGAACCGCCGCCGTCGTCGTGCCTCTGGGGCATCTCAAGGGCGAGGGCTTCGACGCCCGCATCGAGGGCAGTGAGGTCACCCGGCAGATTCACGACCGGCTCACCGCCATTCAGTCCGGCCGTGCCGAGGACCCCTACGGGTGGATGTATCAGCTCGTGCCTCCTCGTTCATAAAACCACTGACGATATTCCTTCTGAACGTCCAGAAAGATATTGTTTATGTGACGTGAAATGGTGACAATGAGATTGCGGCGGTCTCAGTTGCATCTCATTTCATGAGCATTTTGCCCGGAATTCCTAAAACCAGGGGATTCCGGGCAAAACGCTCGAGAAATATGTGGTGCCATTAGCCCATGACTCAGTCCCTCCTACCAGAACCCGAAAGCAGTCCGATTGAAAAGGGCGATGCTGAAGCCGCCTCGTCAGGGGCCGACACGACCTCGGCGCGCGGTGCAGGCAGCGTCCTGCGCCGTCCCGGACGAGGATGGAGGATCGCCCTTCTCAGTGTCCTGGCGATCTTCCTGGTTCTGACCCTGGCCACAGGAGGCCTGGCCCTGTGGGTGCGACACTCCATCGCCTCCGGCATCGAGTTCATCGCCGATCCCTTCGCGGGCATTCCCACGCGGGCCCCGCAGCAGAAGGTGGCCGCGGGCGAGGAGCCGGCCGTCAACATCCTGGTCCTGGGGACCGACTCACGCACCTCCGCCTCCGACCCCTCCCAGTGGAAGGAGGGGGCCCAGCGCACGGACGCGATCATGATCGTTCAGGTCAGCGGAGACCGGAAGACGGTCTCAGTCATGTCGATCCCCCGTGACTCATGGGTGGAGATCCCCGGTCACGGCCAGGGGAAGATCAACGCCGCCTACTCCTACGGGGGGCCCTCGCTGACGATCCACACCGTGGAGAACCTCACCGGCATCCACATCGACCACTTCGCGGTGGCGAACTTCGAGTCCTTCGTTGCCCTGACCGACGAGATCGGTGGGGTGCGCATCAACCTCAAGACGCCTCAGACACTCGCCGGCAAGGAACTCGGCGCAGGGGCCCAGGTACTCGACGGGCAGCAGGCCCTGGCCTACACCCGCGAGCGCTCCTCCCTGCCCAACGGGGACTTCGACCGCGTCAAGCGCCAGCAGACCTGGATGCGCTCCATCGTGAGCAGGGTCCTGACCAACGGCACCCTGAGCAGTCCCACGGCGCTGTACTCCTTCCTCAAGACCGCCTCGCGGACAGTCGCCGTGGACGAGTCCTTCACGCTCAACCAGATGCAGTCCCTGGCCCTGGAGACACGCCACCTCCACAGCAACGACATCAAGTTCATGACCGTACCGACCTCCGGTACGGGAACCTCCGCGGACGGGCAGTCCATCGTCACGCTCGACGCCGACGCGGACGCCCCCTTGTTCAAGGCCTTCGCCGAGGACCGGGTGAGCGCCTACCTCACCGAGCACCCCGACGCCGTCGAGCTGCTTCCCGCCACGGTGAACTAGAGGTGAGGACTCATGGCGCACGGCGCAGCGTCCCGGGGAGCTCCTCGTGGGGCGCGTACAGATGCATGGAGACTCATGACTGACACGACTGAAGTAGCCGACGTCGCGGTCATCGGGCTGGGGTACATCGGCCTGCCCACGGCAGCGGTCCTGGCCCGCGCCGGGCTCGACGTCGTCGGGGTGGACCGGATCCGGGAACGTGTCGAGGCCGTCAACCGTGGAGAGCTTCCCTTCCTCGAGGAGGGGCTGGCCACCGTGCTGGCCGAACAGGTCGAGGCCGGCCGCCTGCGCGCCCAGATGGAGACGCCCTCGGCACGGACCTACATCATCGCGGTGCCGACCCCGTCGATGGGCTCGGACCATGCGGCCGATCTGTCCCTGGTGGAGGCCGCTACCAGGCAGATCGCCCCTCGTCTCACAGGGGGAGAGCTCATCGTCCTGGAGTCGACCTGCCCGCCCGGTACCACTCGCGCCCTGGCTGAGGCGATCGGCTCGATGCGCCCGGACCTGTCCACGGACGGCAGTGGCGCACGGCCCCAGGTGCATCTGTCCTACTGCCCCGAACGCGTGCTGCCCGGGCGCATCATGACGGAGATGGTGACCAACTCCCGGGTCATCGGCGGCCTGACCCCCGAGGCGTCACGCCTGGCCAGAGACCTGTACGCCACCTTCTGCGCCGGCGAGCTGGTCCTGACCGACGCCACCACCGCCGAGATGACCAAGCTGACGGAGAACTCCTTCCGTGACCTCAACATCGCCTTCGCCAACGAGCTGGCCCTGGTCTGCGAGCGGGTCGGGGTGGATGTCTGGGAGCTCGTCGACCTGGCCAACCGCCATCCGCGGGTGAGCATTCTGCAGCCGGGCCCCGGCGTGGGTGGCCACTGCATCGCCGTGGACCCCTGGTTCCTGGTGTCCTGTGCTCCGGAGGAGACCAGGCTCATCCGCACGGCCCGCCAGGTCAACGACTCTCGGCCGGCCCACTACGTCGGGCGCATCCTTCAGGCCCTGGAGGCCGCCTCCTCGCCGACCGTGGCGGTGCTCGGCCTGACCTTCAAGGCCGATGTCGATGATCTGCGCCAGTCGCCGGCGCTTGCGATCACCGAGCAGGTGGCCGTCGCAGCGCCCCACGCTCGGATCCTGGTGGCCGAGCCGCACGCCAAGGAGCTCCCGGCGTCTTTGGCGCGGTGGGACAACGTGCGGCTGACCGGGTGGCGGCAGGCCGTCGAACAGGCTGATGTCGTGGCGGTGCTGGTCGGCCACCAGGAGTTCGCCGACCTCGATCCGCACCTGCTCGAGGGGCGCAGCGTCATCGACGCCACGGGGTTCTGGCGCGCCCGAGAGCCCCAGCTGACGGGTAGAAGGACATGGGCAGCAGGCGTCTGAGACGTCTCATCGGTGCGGCTGTGCGCGGCGTGCACCGGCCCCGACTCAGCGTCATCGTCCGAGCAGCGGGGGCCGGTCCTCACCTGGAAGGGGCTATCCGCTCCGTACTCAACCAGACCTTCAGGGACCTGGAGGTCCTGGTCGTCGTCGGTCCGGGGGCCGATGCGCTGAGCTCCGGTGAGCAGGTGGCCACCGGCCTGTCCGCCAGGGACCGGCGCGTCCGGGTCGTGCCTGCCGTCCGGGGCAGTGACCCGAGCGGCTGGCTGGATGCCGCCCTGAAGCGGGCCAGGGGGAGCCTGGTCACCGTCGTCGACGGCGGTGATGGACTGATCGCCGGTGCCTGCCAGTCGATGATTCGGTGCCTGGAGCAGTCGGGATCCCAGGCCGTCGTCGCGCGCTCGCGGCCCTTGACACCGGCAACCGGGGCCTGGCCGGGGTCGGAGCCTCCCCGCGCGCCTCGCCTCGCGCAGCCGCTGGCTCGGGCACCCGAGGCGGCTGAGGAGCTGGTGGCCGGCGCCGTCATGGCTCGCCGACAGCTGTGGGCGTCGTCGAGGTCGCCCGGTGCGCTCCGAGCCCCTGCGATGTCCCTGCCGGCCAGGACCCTCGCGGTGCTTCTGGCCGCGATGCGCACGGACGTGCTGGATGAGGAGGTCTACACCTGGCGCGCCGGCTCACTGGCTTGTGGCCCCGGTGCGCACACGGATCCCGGCGGCCTCCTGGCGGAGGTGGACGCCTTGGCGCAGCTGGCTGCCGACGCCCCGGAGGCCGTGCGTCGGTGCCTGGTCGCCGGACGCCTGAGCCGGGACCTGGTTCGTCTGGCTGAGCGCGCTGACCGGGAGGGGCCCGACTTCGCCGGCAGGCTGCGCCGCACCGCGAGAAAGGTGCTCGCCGATGCCGGTGACTTCGTGTGGGAGTCGACCGGGCTGCTCGACCGGCTCGTGCTGTGGCTCCTCATCCAGGACGATCCGGCCTGCGCTATGGAGCTCGAGGAGCTGATCGGTCGACGCTGTGAGGACCTGGGCCGTCTTCCCCTGACCATCGAGGCGGGGACTGTGTGCCCTGAGCCGCGATTCCTGGGAGGGCTCACGGTGCCCCGCGGGCTTACCGAGGTCCGGGACGTTGACTTAAGGCTGCACGTCGGCGTTGACACGGTGCGCTGGCTGGGCCCCAGGACCCTGGAGGTGCGTGGCTGCGCCTGGGTCTGGGGAGTCGACCCGGGCCTGACCGACCGCCCGTTCGTTGAGGTGGTCGATGAGGCCGGGCGAGTTCGGGGCTGCACCGAGGTTGATCGCTGTGAGGCGCCTCGAGCCGACCTGGAGGCCGGCGACCCATGGCGCTCCTACCTCGCTTCGGGGACCGTGGTGCGTCTCCAGCTCGAACCGGGTCGCTGCGCCTGGTTCCGGGTGGTGACCCGCGTGGCCGGGCGAAGGGTGCGGGCGTGGATGCCGCAACCGGCCGGCTCCAGCAGGAGCCGCCTGGCGCCGCCGGAGTCCGGGCAGCGCCTGGAGGCACGCGGTCAACGGGGGCTGCTCCAGGTCGCCCCGGCGCCGAGTGGGAGACGGGGGAGCGTCACGCTGTCCGGTGGGGAGATCGACGTCGTGCTCCTCTGCGCGCGCTTGGACATCGACACCGGGCTGGTGCTGGGTGGAACGGTGACGGCGGCCCCGGCGAGGCTGGACATCGTCCTGGGTGGCAGGGCCGCCAGGGGCGGGGCGATGACGGTGCCGGCCGTCCTGGCGCCGGGCGGCGGCTGGTCGGCGCGCATCGACCTGGCCGATCCCGATGTCGGGCTGGGGACTTATCCGGTGGGCTGGAGCGCCGTATCGCAGGGGGAGCCCGACCACCGTGTCGAGGGGACCTGTCTGGCCGGTGAGGGGATCGACGGCCCGGCCCTCGAGGTGCCCATCATCCCGGCGCCCAGCGGCTGCGTGGCGGTACCCGAAGGTGGCGTCACCGGGGCGGGCTCCGGGCGCCCTGCTCGCCGGCTCCATGGCCGCCAGGCTGAGCATCCGCATGGTGGCGGTGATCCACTGCTGCGATTCGCCGCTCTGGCCCACGGGCATGAAGAACTCGATGGCGCGCTCGACGGTACGACCATCGGTGCCCTCGACCGGCAGGAAAGAGACGATGAGGTAGAGGCGCTGCTGGCCTTCGTGCGTCCAGTACTCGATCTTCTCGGCCACGGCGTTGAGCGCACCCTGCGGACGGCGCTCGATCACCTTGCGCATCGGATCCTGCTCGTGCTGCTGCGCGGCAGCCTCGGCCTTGTCGGCAGGCTTCTCTTCCTTCTTGGCGGGCTCGGCTTCCAGCACGGCGCCCAGGATGGGATTGGGCCGGTAGGTGGCCAGACCCTTCAGGCGGGCCTTCCAGGCCTGCTGGTACAGGTCCTTGAAGTCTTCGTACGGGTAGTCGGCCGGGACGTTGACGGTCTTGGAGATGGAGGTGTCGACGTAGGGCTGCACGGCTTCCATCATCGCCACGTGCTCCTGGGCCGTCATGGCCAGGGCGTTGACGAAGTAGTCGGGCAGGTTGTCCACGTCACCGCCCTGCGACTTGTACAGCCGCCAGGCGTGATCCTCGACCACGTACTCGCTGCGGCTGCCGTCAGCCTCGCGCTTGCGGCGCGTGTAGGTCCAGGAGAACGGCGGCTCGATGCCGTTGCTGGCGTTGTCGGCAAAGGCCAGGCTGACCGTGCCGGTAGGCGCGATGGACAGCAGGTGGCTGTTGCGGATGCCGTACTTGCGGATGTCGGCCTTGATGTCGTCAGGCAGGCGAGAGGCGAAGCTGCCCTCACCCTTCTTGCTGCCCTTGCCCAGGTAGCGGTCGGCGTCGAACTGCGGGAAGGCGCCCTTTTCCTTGGCCAGCTCGACCGAGGCACGGTAGGCGGCGTTGCGCATGGTCTCGGCAATGCGGGCGGCCATGGCGCGGCCCTCGGCGCGGTCGTAGCGCAGCTTCAGCATGGCCAGCGTGTTACCCAGGCCGGTGAAGCCCACGCCGATGCGGCGCTTGGCGGCGGCTTCGGCGCGCTGCTTGTCCAGCGGCCAGAAGGTCACGTCCAGCACGTTGTCCAGCGCGCGCACCTGGATGGCCACCACGTCCTCGAACGCGGCAAAGTCGAAGGTCGGCTCGCCACCCTGACCGAAGGCATTGCGCACGAAGCGGGTGAGGATGATGGGGCCCAGGTCGCAGCAGCCATAGGGCGGCAGCGGCTGCTCGCCACAGGGGTTGGTGGCCTCGATGGTCTCGCAGTAGTTGAGGTTGTTGTCGCGACCGATGGCGTCGAGGAACAGGATGCCGGGCTCGGCGAAGTCGTAGGTGGACTTCATGATGGTGTCCCACAGCTGCCGGGCCGGCACGCGGCGGTAGACCCACTTGCCATCATCACGCTGGTAGGCGCCGGCGGCCATGACCTTGCGGCCGGGACGGGCGCGGTGCACTAGCTCCCAGTCGGCGTTGTCCTGCAGCGCCTTCATGAAGGCGTCGGTGACGCCGACCGAGACGTTGAAGTTGTTCCAGCGGCCCGGGGTGCGCTTGGCAGTGATGAAGTCCAGCACGTCCGGATGGTCGATGCGCAGCACGCCCATCTGGGCGCCACGGCGGCTGCCGGCGCTCTCGACGGTGGCGCAGCTCTGGTCGAAGACGTTGATGTAGCTGCACGGGCCGGAGGCGATGGAGTGCGTGCCCTTGACCTCGGCGCCATTGGGGCGGATGCGGGAGAAGTCGTAGCCGACGCCGCCGCCGCGACGCATGGTCTCGGCCGCCTCGCGCAGGGCCTCGTAGATGCCGGGGTAGCCCTGGTC
>ERZ772906.1179-NODE-1179-length-14510-cov-3.069734_pt1 | contig 14510 bp, 10 predicted proteins | sample MGYA00511338_ERZ772906 | MGnify/ENA primary metagenome ERZ772906 (study PRJEB29015, sample SAMEA2738076) | human oral metagenome | biome: human oral; feature: human-associated habitat; material: saliva | place: China | collected 2212 ... | reverse complement strand
TAATTACCGTCTTATTTTCTATCAGTTTGTTTAGGCTCTCCTGAATCTTCTTTTCATTATCTACATCAAGGCTTGCCGAAATTTCATCTAAAATCAATATAGGGGCATCCTTAAGGAATGCTCTGGCGATTGAAAGCCTCTGTCTCTCTCCACCGGATAGCTCTGCACCATTTTCACCTATAGGAGTATCAAAGCCTTCGGGCAGCTTGTCTATGAAATCCATGCAGTTAGCAAGCTTGGCAGCCTTTCTTACCTCTTCATCGCTTGCACTTTCTCTTCCAAGTCTTATGTTTTCCATCACACTGGTATTAAACAGAGTTACATCCTGAAATACAATTGAAACATCCTTGAACAAGGACTCTGTCGATATATCTTTGATGTCCTTTCCGTCTATCAAAATACTCCCGCCATCGTAGTCGTACAGCCTTGACACCAGTCTTAAAATAGAAGTTTTACCGGAGCCCGATGCACCGACAAGTGCAGTGACCTCACCTTGTTTTGCTGTAAAGCTCACATCCTTTAGTACTTGAGTATCCTCGTCGTACGCAAATGAGACATTTTTGAACTCTATATCAAAGCTCGAAAGCTTAGTATCCTTGCCCTCCTGTAGTACAGCGTTCTTAATTTCTTTGATTCGCTTTACCGCAGGCTCTATATAGTACATTTCTAATATGCCTTCTTTCGATATATCAAAGAGTTCCTTAACCTTTATTGCAGCTATAATATATCCTATCAGATACAGAAGTGAAATTTCACCGCGCATGAGCAGTTCTATTCCGACAAGTATAACCACTGCGACGCTGATATATGCAAATAGCGTAGATATTGCGGTGAGAACCATTGCCAACAGCTCAACTTTTAAATGTATCTTCTCGCTTTCCTCCATCTTCTTATATAGACTTTCCTTAACATTCTTTGACTGATTAAAGCTGTTTATTTCTTGTTGTAGCTCGATAGTCTCCTGAAACAGCTCGGAGTTTTCTCTCAAAACACTGTAGTACTTACTGTTTGCCGAGATTTCTTTCTTCCTGCTCATCGGAATTACTACAAAGCTCACAAGCGTAGGAATTATTGTCGCAAGCCCAAGCTTCCAATTTCCGATAATCATCATTAGACCTATAATAGGGAAGAAAATCCACATTCCGACAACCTTAGGGATCGAATGGCTCATCGCATGCTCGATTGAATTCACATCAGCCATTATAGTTTGTGATAGATCTGATAAATCATGCTTTGAAAAGTACGCAAGCGGTAAGTCTGCTAAATTCTCAGCGATATCCGTTCTCAATTTTGCCGACTCCTTATAGGTGGCGTTATACAGGCTAACGTACTCTTTTGATAGCAATACATACATCAGTAACAAGGTAACTACCGCCATGCAGATATACTGCCAGTTAGCGTGCACATTCCCTAGTATCAGCTGATCGAACATAGCCATCAAAATGAACACAGGAGCTAGGTTTGCAAAATATGTCAAAGTACAATATAAAGTCGCTTTTGTAAGGTTTTTCGCACCCTGATCAGACAGGGCATATCTCTTTTTAAAATAGTTTTTCATTTTACACCCTCCAATCATTTGCTGTTTCATATAGGCAAAGCAATTTGCTGTAGATTCCTTGCTTTTTAATTAAGTACTCGTTATTTCCTCTTTCAACAAGCTTGCCACCTTCTAAAACTATGATTTCATCTACATTTTGGATGCTGCTCAATCTATGGGCAATCATGATTACCGTCCTGTCCTTCATGAGGTTCTTAAAGGCTTTTTGCAATTCATACTCGTTATCTGCATCTATAGAAGCACTCGCTTCATCCATTATTACTATAGGAGAGTCCTTCAAAATCGCTCTTGCTATCGCGATTCTCTGCTTTTCACCACCCGACAAATAGACACCCTTTGAGCCGATGATGGTGTTTTCCCTGTCCTTAAACTTAGAGAGGATTTCATCGCAGCCTGCCAGGCTCAGAGCTTTCATGACATCTTCCCTGCTCGCTGTCTCGTCTGCCAATGCAACGTTATCATATATAGATTTCTTAAATAACTTACTATCCTGGAATACAAACGAAATATTGCGTATAATAGCCTCTTTTGTATACTCCTCAAGAGGATGTCCCCCTATTTTGATCGCTCCTGCATCAAGCTTATAAAAGCCGGATAACAGCTTGGCTATGGTCGATTTACCGGATCCCGAATGTCCTACAAGCGCATAGGTTTTCCTCTCCGGCAATGAAAATGACAGGTTCTCAAGTACTAGATTTTCTCCATATGAGAAAGTCACGTTTTCAAACTCTATATTGTAGTTGTCAAAATGTGTTCTGCTTCCATATGTCAGCTTATCCTCCTGCATTTTGTCATACAATGCTTCCAGATTTTCAATCGCGTATTTTGCGTTAAATATATTCATGCTCGCCCACATGATTTTCATGAAGGCAACCATTATTACTCCGCTGATGAAAAATATCATGATGAGTTCAACTATAAGAACCTTTGGACTTCCTATGTCTGTCATGAAAAAGCTTAGCGGTATACTGATAATCGCAATCAACCCCAGAAAAATCAGTTGGTAGATAACATATGGTCTCTTGCAAGAAAGCGAGTAATCGTATGCATATTTCGAATAATTTTTTATGGACTCATTGAGAGCTTTAAATGAATTTAGCTTTGTCCCGAAAATCTTAACTACCTGCATCCCTCTTATGTACTCGACCGTCTCTGAACTGAGCTTGTTCAGTGCCGCTTGATACACATTCATAAAATCGGAATTCCCCATCATAGCCTTTAGTATGAGAGCGCTGACAAGGCTCAAAACCACGATGACTATCCCTACTCTAATACTTATAGTAAACGCCAGCACTATTGCAAGTATAGGTGTCAAAAATGCCTGCGAGTTATCCGGAATCATGTGTGCAACTGCTGTATGAGTCATTGCAGCATTATCATCTATAGTTTTTCTGATCTGCCCCGACGGATTAGTATCAAAGAACCTAAAGCTGGAATCTGTAAGTCCGTCTATTCCTCTCTTTCTAAGATTTGTCTCCAGCCTAAAAGCCAGCTTGTGCGAAGCTAATCCGGAGATTAGATATAATATAGCTGCTAAAGTCAAATAGATTACAATCTTTATTGCATACACACTTGCATTTTCAAGATTATTTTTGACTATAACTTCATCAAAGAATTTATATATGTGATAATACCCAAACACCATCAAAAATGCAGAAACGGCTGATATTAGGACTGCTAAATAGCCAAATATACGGTACTCCGGTACATATCCAAATGATTTTTTATAAACGTCCATCGCCTCTCTCCCTTCCTTGCTCAAATACTTTGACAAACATTCTCTCCAGAAGCTGTCTATTTTTCTTAAAGTTCTCTCTAGCTCCCAAAACATTGGAAGCGAGAATAAGTGCATTGATGATATCCGTTAAAATATCAAAGAGATCTGTATCAAAGAGCCATCCTGAGCCTTCGCTAACGAGCTTATTAAGACTATCGTTTGTCTGCTCTTGCAGATCATGCATCATATCCTCAAGCTCCGGATTTCTCTTCTTTGCAATTAGAAACTCAACATAAAGTGGTATGTACGGATTATCATCTATAATCTTTTCGACAAGTTGCTTTGCCATAAATTCCATCTCATGACCCTTTTCGCACTCGTCCATGTGTTCTTTTATAATTGCATTTCTATACTCAATTCCAAAGATCATTATGTCTTTAAATATCTCATTGACGCTTTTATAGTAGTGATAAACACCTCCTTTTGATAAACTGGTACCGGCTATAATATCTTCCATCGTTGCATTTTCCAAACCCTTTCGGATTATTACATCAGCGGCTGAGTCCATTATTTCATTTTTTCTTTCAGACTCGCTAAGTCTCTTTGCAGCGCACATATATTCACCTCCCTTTTGAACCGACGCGTCCGTCGGTATCTATATTATACATAAGTTAGGTATAACTAACAAGCACTTTTTTTGATAAATTGATTTTTTATAGTATTACTATATGCCTTAACTTTGAGCACCAAAAAAGACGACAGGCTAGCCATCGTCTTTTGTTCTTTGATTATTGCTTATTCTGAGTCGCTTTTCTTCTTGCTATAAGTCCTATGATTAGGATTGTTAAAGCAATACTTCCGATAATTATGTAATTTACAAGACCTGTGGTATCTCCTGTCAATGCACCTTTGGCACCCGGTTTGTTTGCTACATGTGGTGAATTTGCTGCTGGATTTACCGGGTTTGTGGGCTGAATCTGTGGCTGACTTCCAGGCACCGGAGCAGGATTTAGAACAACCAAGTTAATGCTTGCAAAGCCAACTTTAGTCTTAAGCTTTAGTTTGTAACTGCCAACCTTTAAACCATTTAGACAGTTTCCACTTAGATTTATGATTATGCTGCCTTCCTTTGCTGTATAATCCTTACCAAACTCCAGCTCCTTAGATGCCTTTCCGTCTTCTTCCAGAACCAGGCTGCCTACTAAGTTGTCCTTTGATATTACTTTGCCCTTAAATAGATTTGAAATATCCACATCTAATTTAAGCACAAGGGCTTTTGCCTTGCCTTTAACAAATGAGACCTTATTTGTACCGAAGTCGTATTCAACATTGAGATCCTTATTTTCGTTGCTCGTATCAGCAAATTCCAGTTCCTGAGCAGCCGCAGCTTTCTTAACTACCACCTTAGCGTAAGGTCTGGCAATTGACTTGCCCGGGGCAACTGCTGAAATTTTATACTCGCCCGCCTTCTCGAATCTGAATCTAACCTTACCCTGAGAATCGGTCTTTGCTTCGCTCACATTAGGAGCATTAGGTCCTTCAACAAACTCCAGTGCTGCACCGCTGATTGGCTTTGCTGTACTATCTGCACCGTAACTTATGTCAGAACCCATCAAAGTGAATTCTACTTCTTCGCCCTCTTCAATGGTGTATTCTTCCTTATCAAAGAAAGCCAGATCCGTTCTAATCTTCCAGTTATCATCATAGAAAACGCAGATATTATCTCCGCCTTTGAGCTCAAATTCTGAGATTACTTTGTCAGCCATCTTATTATTAACAGAATACATAAAGCTTCCGTTTGGATTGATACCGGTCCATAGGTCCTTGCCTAAAACCTTCATCCATCCGCAGTTATCGTTGCAGTTGAACTCTTCCTTTGACGCAGTATTAACACCCTTAGCCTTCAAAGCCTTTTCTATCGCTAGTGCAGGTACCGGAGCATCAAACTCAACATCGGTATAATAGTCAACACCTGCAGTGAAGTATAGCTGGTCGATCTTTACAGGAGTCTTGCTTATGACTGTGTTATGCAAGTCTTCCATTCTCATATCGACCGTGATAGCCTCAACTTGAATCGTTTTTTCGGCATTAAGAGATGGATTTGATTTTACAGAAAGCTTTAGTTTACCGCTCTTTGCTGTTATTGCCTTAAAACTTCCTTCAGCTTCATTTATCTTTAGAAGCCTATCTACATCCGTTGTGATTTCAATATCTTCATTAGGTAGTTGTATGGCCTTTCCACGGTATTTAACTTTGAAATTGCTCTTATCTCCCAGCTTAAGCTCTGTCTTTTCTACATCAAACTCAAGCTTATTCTTGACGTCCGCATCCTTATATACAGCCTTTATTAAGGTCTTACCCTTTACCTCAAATGATCCGCTGTATTTGAGTCCATCAAAGCTTGCCTTTGACTTTATGTCCTCATCATTTAGAAGCAGCTTATCGAGCACCTTTCCGGAAGGTTCGTAAAGAGTGAAGTTTACTGTCTTTCCAACACTTTCCTTATCGCTCTCAATATCAAGCTTTAGACCATCACCCTCAGCCTTGACCTCGACCTTTCCCGCTTCCTTGTATGTGAATACTACCTCGTGGTCATCATTTGATATAGTCTTAGTCACCTTCTCAGGTGTGATATATCCTTTGATGTATTCCGGAGTGAATTCATAGCTTTTTCCAATAGTATAGTAGTTTTCTCCGATAATTGCCTTTGTTAGAGTCTCATCAGAATATACCTTTGCACCGTTTGTCACGAAAGGATTTAGATAGTTAGTGTAATAGTGACCATCTCCTGCACCGGCACTGTACACTTCTTTTGTAAAATACTTGCCGGGGATCTTCTCAATAAACAGTTTATTCTTTTCGGCTCCGACAACAACCTTATCTTCACTGATAGTCTTACCGTTTTCGTCCCTGTATTTGATTGTTACCGACTGAGGATTGACTACCGCTCTTGTATTTACAACATTTGCTTTACCTGTGCTATCGTATACCTTTGCAAATCTTTCCGTACCTTTTGTATAATCGGTTTTCTCACTGAAGGTCCTGAAAAATATGCCGACGTTCCTGCTATTTTTACCTAAGGTTTTAACGCTTTCCGGAATCGTAAATTCTTCAAGTAGTGTAAATGAGAATGCGCTGTCACCTATCTCTGTGATATTGTTACCTAATTTAATCTTTTTGAGATGTGAACCGTTAAATGCTCCACTTTCAATCTTCTTCACGGAATCAGGGAGCTCAATACTTTCAAGACCTGTGTTCTGGAAAGCATCGCTTTGTATAATCTCAAGGTTTATACCATCTGCAAATTCAACCCTCTTGAGATTGGTATTGCCGAAGAAGCTTCGTCCGCCAAGTGATGTAAGTGACTTAGGCAGCTTTACTTCAGACAGGTTATTGCCCTGAAACGACATATATCCCGTGCTTTCAATACCCTCAGGTATGGTCAGCTTTGTTATCCTGTTATTAACTTTTCCGCCAAAAGAACTATATTTAAAAGCATCCTTATCGATGTGCTTTACAGGAGTTCCGTCAATTGTCTTTGGAATTACAACTTCGGTAGGATTGTTTTTATCCTTGAAACCCTTAAGCGTGTTAGTTGTCTTATCAAAATTCCACTGTGCAGGTGTGCCAACATTAGGATCATCAGAAGCAGGATTTTTAAATTCAATATAAATCCTTACAGTTACATCCTTGTTGCTCTTGTCATTAACTATACATTGAGAACTCCACGCCTTGCCCTTGTCCTTTATCGTAAGCTTGTTGCCTTTTGCTGTAACATCGATATAAGGCTTCCATCCGTCGGGGATTTCAACCTCTAGATCAAGCTGTACTTCTGAACCGTCTTCAGCATAGCCCTTTAGCACGAGTTCCTCTTGCTTTCCGACAGTACCCACAACGGAATACTGTTTTTCTGCAAATTTTACAAGTTTTTTGCTTGCCGGTCTTTCGCTTCCAATACCTTTGGCGACAGTCACTTCTGCTTTGCTATCTGTTGCAAATACTTGATTTACCTCAACAGTCGGTAAAACAAGAGATAATGCCAGCATCAAGCTGAATAGTCCGGTTAAAAACCTTTTGTTCATACTAGTTCTCCTCTACAAAATATTATCGCTATTCTACGGACAAATAAAAAAGCAGCTTAGGCTGCAATGTTTCTGATGTATTTAGCTAGAACCTACCCGGAAATATCAAAGTTAATCGTTTCCGGTCCGGGCTCTGTGCGTGACAGCACAGAATCTCTATTTAACAGTCATAACATTCCATCGCTCGTAGAATAAAATGGCTATACTCAAAGGAGTAACCTGGCTTGACTAATGTCTTCACAGTGGCGGGACCGCTTAGGAATTACACCTAATTCCCTCCTTTGAATACTATTTAATTATAGTTTAATGCTATCATATATAAAAAATTCTGTCAATAATACGATCTAATAATCATCCTCTTCTTCGACTTTAATTTCATCCCTCTTAGGCAAATAATCTCTAAAATACTTTGTTTCCTTACCTAAATTCATCAGGGTTTTCTTGTCAAGTCCATACTTTTGTAAATAGTCCTTGACAAGCTTGATGTATCGCTCACCGTCTTTCTTATTTAGCTTTTTCTCAGGTTTGAAGAAATAAATGACATCCTTCTTAGAACCGCTTATCATCTTATAATAATACTCAGACGGCGCATCGTAATCCTGCAGATAATAAGCGCAGTAGTACTCTGCAGATTTCTCAATATCTATGACATAAAAGCTACCGCTACATTCATCAAAACCGTTATTACATACTATTCTACTAAGCTTTCCTGATTCATATTCAAGTTCGACATAGAAAGGGCCCGACGATCTAAGGTCGAACCTAACAAAATATTTGGCTTTCTTAAATTCATCTAACTGCTCTCTTGTCTCTATATCGACATCACTATATATGTATATATCAAATCCATCTGATTGAAGTCTCTTTGATATATTCCCATTGCCGGCACATGCCGAAAGCATAGCTGTAAATACAAGAATCAATATAAAAAAAAGCAAAACGAGATGACGCTTATTTACTTTTACGCTTTTAGCAGCCCCATTTGATATTTTAATCATACTTTTCCCCTTTTGATTCATAAATTTTATTTACATTATAGTTAGATTAACTCAAAGTCTCTCTAAAAGAATGGCTTATCACTTTTTTCTAATACTAAAGAATATTAACAAAGCACTCAGTACCATTTGGATCAGGGCTCCCGGAACAATACCAAGCAGATCATATACCCAAGCGACGATTCTTGGGACTGTAAATGTTTCGCCAAGGCTTCCTGTGAAGTACATAACCAAAATAATTAGTGATCCTATGAACCAGATAACACCAAAGAGTATACCTAACCAATCTTTTCTTTTACTTTCCATTATAACCCTCCTAAAATTCTCTACACCTTAGTATTATATCAGTTTTTAAATAGAATTGCATGTTTTTTACGACTTAAGTCCATATTTAAGCCCGCGATGTTATGTTTTTCTTGGCACACTCATTGTAATTGCTATAGATATATTATATAATTTAAAAAACATTTTTAATTGATATTATTTAGGTTAATATTAAAGTTATACGCAAATCAATATGTGACAAAGTCAATATCACAAATTGTACTGTAACATTTCTATATGGATTTTTAGTTTATAACGGCGCTAAAATTATGGTTTACAACATTTCATTCGATATAGCAGCACTCTTTATCACAGCTATACCTTTAGTCTTCATGAAAGTGCGAAATGATATGCAGATCCTTGAGAATCGCATATTTTTCATTTTAATTATGCATCTGATAACAACTTCGCTTGATATTTTAAGTTCTATATCCAATTCATATATTGATTTGTTTTCTATTTCTGTAAGAAGCCTCCTAAACTATTTATATATCATTATGCACGGTTCCGAACCAATAGTATTTACCATATTCATCATTGTATCTCTTAAGCTTTATATAAACGCTACAAAAACTCAGAAACTGTTGTTTTGGTCACCTGCAGTGTTGATAATGGCTCTATCTTTGATTTCCAATCCATTTACACATTCAGTGTTCTATTATGATGCAAAGAATATGTATCAACATGGTTCAGGTATGTATATATATAATATCGGGGCAATTATTTACATGTTTATCGCTATAATAATTGTACATAGACAGAAGAGACTTATTGTGCAGACCCAAAGACGTTTATTACTGATGATACTCATTTTTTCAATCGTCCCTGTTGTGATACAGCTTTTCTTTTTGAAACATCAGCTTATAGAGTTGTTTTTTCAGGCAATTGCCCTAATGTGTCTTTCACTTTCTATAGATACTCTTGATAACACATATGAACACATTACAGGAACCCCTAACAGATATTCTTTTGTGAAGACTTTAGTTTTATGCTTTAATAGCAAAATTAGTGCTGATGTGATTCTGATAAAATTATACAAAAAAGATTTCTTCAATGCTGCTTCAAAAGGCAATTCAAAATTTAACCCCTTATTGTCATTTTTGGGTAGCAATCTCAAGAAAATTTCACGAGGTTCAAAAGTATTCTATTGTGAAAGGGGCACTTTTGCTATTATTGTTGAACCTGATGCCAAACACAAAGAGAAGAATATAATTTCCGATATTAAGATACTTTTCGGTCAGAAGCTTGAGTATAGAGATCTATGTTTTGAATTTCCGATTCAAATTTGTAAAATCACACTTATGCATGACATTGCCACCCTCCCGGATATTATGGATATTGTGGATGAATCATATATATCTGCTGATGAACTAATCAATGAGATATCTGCTAAAGAGGCAATATCTGCTCTTGTTCGAGATACTCATTTTATGTCTGTTAATGAAATCCCAAAGAATCTGCGTGAAGCGCTTGATGATTTCCTCAAAAGTGTATCATCACTTACCCCACAGGAGAAAAAGATATTCACAGACTATGCCAATGAGTATAACGCTACAGAAATAGCTGAGTTGGAATTTATAAGCATAAATACTGTAAAAAAGCATACGAAAAACATCTACTCAAAGCTTGGAATAAAATCAAAGGAAGAAATCAGCATGTATATTGATCTGTTTGAGAGATGTGATATGTCGGAAGATCTGAGTGAATTGTTGCAATAGATACAGAATCATCTCTATTCATACCATTATGCATAAAAGTACCCTTTGGGTACTTTTATTTTATTGAATGCAGTAATATTCTATTCATTAAGTAGAACATTTTTACATATTCTATAGCAGTTATTATATTACAAAATGTAGGAGGAACATTTCATGGGTTTTATTCAAGCAGTAAAAGGTTCCATAGGTGGAACATTAGCCGATCAGTGGCAAGACTTTTATGGTCCTAAGCCGGGTGTCTCCGCTACTGCCGGTGTATTCTCAGGCGTTCCGATGGGAACAAATAATGGCAGAGGATCTAACACCAAGGGAAGCGAAAACATCATATCAAACGGCAGCAAGATAATTGTACCTGAAGGTATGGCTCTCATAACTATGCAGGACGGTGCAATGACGGGAATCATAACTGAACCCGGAGGTTATGAGTACACAAATGATACAATCAATTCCAAGTCAATTTTTGCCGGAGACGGACTCATCGATTCACTGGTTAAACAGTCTTGGGAGAGATTTAAATTTGGTGGAATTCCGGCAGCACAGCAGCTTGTATTCTATGTAAACTTAAAGGAAATTCCTAACAACAGGTTTGGAACACAGTCGGAAATATACTGGGACGATGCATATTTCGGTACACAGGTAGGTGCAGTTACACGAGGCACATATACTCTTAAGATAGTCGATCCTATCCTGTTCATAAAGAACTTCGTACCTGTTACATATCTTGTAGCAAATGCTCCTGAGTTTGATTTCTCAGATATGGACAATCCTGCCGGTGAGCAGCTTTTCAGCGAGGTAGTTGGTAGTCTTTCCGCCGCTTTCTCAAACTACACAAATGACCCTTCAAAGGGAAATCGGATGAGCAAGATCCAGGGAGATCAAATCGGTTTCGCACAGGCTCTGTCCAGTGCAGTGGACGATGCATATCAATGGAAGCAGGATAGAGGTCTTGAAATTGTTAAAACCGCTATCCTCTCCATAGAGTACGACGAAGACACCAAGGAAATGATGAAGGATGTCAAGCGTGCAGATGCGCTCTCCGGTGCTCGTGGCAACTCCTTTATGCAGCAGTCAGTTGCAAGAGGTATGCAGGCAGCAGGAGAAAACGGTGGAGGAACAGGCATGGCATTTATGGGCATGGGCATGGGTGCCGCAGGAAATGTTATGGGTGGAATGCAGCAACCTAACAACCAAAGTACATATCAGCCGGGCTTCGGTCAGCAACCACAACAGCAGTATCAACAGCCACCTCAACAAGAGCAGCCTCAGCAGGTTCAGCCACAGCAAGATCAGCAGTCTCAACCACAGGATCCTACCGCAAAGCTGATTGAGATGAAAAAGTTGCTGGATGCCGGTGTACTGTCTCAAGAAGAGTTCGACAAAATTAAAATGCAGCTTCTCGGACTATAGTTAATTAAAAAGGACATAAAATTTAATAAATTCATAAAATGTATACGAAGGAAAAATAATATGGATAAGAACAAGAGAGTACAAATAATTGTAATTGCAGGTTTTGTGTTAACAATCATCTCATTATTTTTAACATTATATAAGGCAAGCTTCATGGATAAAAACATAAGCGACTCAATATTCAACGCATATAAAAGTCAGGGAAGAACTGCTACAACCCTTATTTTTATAATCGCTCCGGCTTTAGCAACTTTATTTGTCCTACTTAGGAAAAAAATCCCTGTAATAGTGTTCGGACTTCTGCAATGCTGTCTTTGGGCATTGCTTACGTCTACATTTAAGGAGCAGTTAGGTTCCGGTGTAAAATTCAGCTATGGAATTGGATTTTATATAGGTCTTATAGGTGCAATTATTATAGTTGCAGGCGGCATATATGCCATAGTTACAAAGGCATTCAAAAAATAAACCAGCATCTAAATGATTGCCAACGGTCTGTATGCTTATCAAACCATAATATAGTTATTGCTTAATATAATTAGCTTCATATAAGGTGCTTATGAAAATCCAAGGAGATAAAATAATGGAAGATAGAACTTTTGAAGAAAATGTTGTTACCGATGGCAAGACCCAAGCAGAAGAAGAGCGTAACGACGGTCAGATTAAGTGCCCTAAATGCGGCGCTACCGATATAGAGCTTAATCCAACTACGGGCAAGCTCAGATGTAACTTCTGCAGGCACGTCTTTGAACCCGAGATAGCTGAAACTGACGACAACATATCAGAACTTGATGGAGTTCGTATGTCCAAAGGTGCTTCAGATATAGCCGCTGATGCTGAGGATATATTGACTCTCAAATGCCAAAGCTGCGGAGCTGAAGTAGTTATAGATACCGCCTCAGCAGGCCAGGCAAGATGCCACTGGTGCAGAAATTTGCTGTCTATAAAGTCATGCGTACCGAACGGTGCGGTTCCGGATGTCGTACTGCCATTCAAAGTCACTAAGGCAGATGCACAGTCAAAAATAGATGAATTCGTAGGAAAGAGAAAATTCTTCGCACATCCTAAATTCACTAAGGAATTTACTTCCGATAACATCTGCGGTGTGTATTTTCCATATATGATTGTCGATATAAACGGTCATTCCCGATTGTCAGGAACAGGAGAAAAGCTTGTAAGGGAATACACTGTAAAGAGAGGCGATAAGGAAGAAAAGCGTTACGATGCCGATGCATATCATGTAGAGCGTGAATTTGATATAGCTATAGATGATCTGACAATCGAATCAAGCGCTGATAAATTGGATGTCTCATCAAAGGAAAAGACAACTAACATCATCAATTCGATAATGCCTTTTGATACTGAGAACTGCGTTGATTACAATGCAAACTATCTGCGCGGCTATACCTCTCAGAAGCGCGATGTCAATGTTGATGACGTAAGAGAATTAGTGAAAACCCAGTCCAACGACATTGCAAGAATCGCTGCAAACGAAACTTTGGACTATGATAGAGGCGTTGCTTGGGATACTGACAAATTTGATGTAAAAGGTGAATCATGGACAGCTGCTTATCTACCTGTATGGTTATACAGCTATATGCAGGTTAAAGGCAATAAGAAACTCCTCCACTACGTTGCAGTAAATGCAAGAACAAAGGAGACCATGGGAAGTGTTCCCATCAATATGACTAAACTCTGGATAGTCTCTATATTGTTAGAACTGTTCGGAGGAATATTGGCAGTAATTTTAGGTAGCGATTTGGTTAATTGGGATTCTAACTATCGTTGGGCATTGCTGCTACCGGGAGTAGTGTTCTTTGCAGTAATGTATTCACGATACAGAAATTCCGGAGCGCGTCATACCTACGAAAGAGAAACCTCAAATGAAATAAGTAACCTATCCACGGTGGATGATTTCATAGAACGACGAAATGGTCTCGAAAGTGCCTCAGTAGAAGGAGTCAACAACGAAGATATAAACGGAAGCAATGTAAAGAGTATAATCCCTGAACTTGGCAAAAAGGGTATTTCCTCTGTAATCGGAGATGCATCAAAGCTAAAAGGTATAATAGACTCTTTTGATGATTCCAAGTAAAGCAGACAAACTTGTCAAAACACAAAGTCGGACCGCTCGATATGAATTCGAGCGGTCCTTTATATGCTTTGCTATTTAACTATGTAGTTTACCGTCTTATTTGAAATCAAATTGCTATCACCTAGTACAATCTGTGAATTGATTGAATTTGCCTTGACATACTGCTTGGCGAATTTGACATTCGGGGATACTTGAGATTCTTAAGCGTTTATACTCTACTTCTTATGAATCAACGTACCTATACACAGTCCTATTAGTGTACCTATGGATAATCCAAGGGATAATCCGTTTTTGGGGTCTAAGGTAATTCCAATTAAAAGACCGAAACACATCCCCATAAACATCCCCTCAGTCGCATAGTCACCTTTATACTTTTCTTTGTCAGCTCTAAGTTTTACAGTTTTGATGATAATACATATAACTGCAACTACTAATAGTATTATAGGCACAAATACACGAAAAAAATTTGACATCTATCTTCTCCAATACATTAAATAGTTTAAACTGTTCATTACATCATAACATTTTTGATGTAAAATCACATTCTTTCTAGCAAAGCAATTTCTCTTGGCATTATGTTTTTCGATTTCAAAATTTCAATGAGTTCTCTGCGCTGG
>ERZ772906.1178-NODE-1178-length-14510-cov-3.082947_pt1 | contig 14510 bp, 11 predicted proteins | sample MGYA00511338_ERZ772906 | MGnify/ENA primary metagenome ERZ772906 (study PRJEB29015, sample SAMEA2738076) | human oral metagenome | biome: human oral; feature: human-associated habitat; material: saliva | place: China | collected 2212 ... | reverse complement strand
CCGCCGCGCACCGGACGCCGGGTCTGGTTGATCTACTCCTTGGGGGCCGTGGCGATCTCGTCGTCGAAACGGGCCGTCAGGCTCGGCTTGGCCTTCGCGGCGGCGGTGAAGTCGTAGTCCACGAGGTTGACGGAGTCGAGGTCGACCATCTTGTCGGAATGGTCGGCCTCGGGGTTGGTCAGGACCTGGTACGAGCCGACCGTCTGCCCCACGTTCTGCCCGTCGGCGGAGATCGCGAAGTCGATGTACTTCTGGGCGGCCGTCTTGTGCTTGGAGCCGTTGACCAGGGCGACGCCGCCGACCTCGTAGCCGGTGCCTTCCGAGGGGAAGGAGACGGTCAGGTCGCTCATCCCCTCCTCCTGATACTTCACGCAGTCGTGGGAGAAGACCAGCCCGACGGCGGCCTCCCCGCGCCCGGCGATCTGTCCGGGGGCGGTGCCGGACTTGGTGTACTGGAGCACGTTGGAGTGCATCCGCTGCATGTAGTCCAAACCGGCGTCCTCGCTGCCGAGACGGGTGACCTGAGTCCACAGGGTGGTGAAGGCGGTGCCGGAGGTCGAGGGGTGGGCGGTGGAGATCTGACCCTTGAGAGCCGGATCGAGCAGGTCGTCCCACGAATCGGGGGCCTGGACGCCGAGAGCGTCCAAACGGCTCTTGTTGGAGCAGAAGCCGAGGACCCCGACGTACACGCCGGTCCAGTTGCCGTCCGGGTCCTTGTACTTGTCGGGGATGGCGGCGGCCTCAGGCGAGGAGTAGGACTCGATGAGTCCCTGGTTGACGGCCTCCCCGTAACCGTCGACGGGACCGCCGTGCCACACGTCGAACTCGGGATTGTCCTTGGCGGACGCCAGGCGCGCGACCGTCTCGCCGGAGGACAGGCGCACATAGGTCGCCGGAATGCCGGTCTTCTCGGTGAAGGCGTCGGTCCAGGCCTTGCACAGGTCCTCCATGGCGCCGCACGCGATGGTGATGGGGCCGTCGTCGGCCCCGTCGGCGTCGGAGGAGCTCGTCTTGCCGGCGCATCCGGCCAGCGCGAGGCTGAAGGAGAGAGCGCCGACGAGAAGGGCGCCCGCCCTGCGATGGGAGAACATGGGGAACCTTTCGCAATGGCGGCGCCGCGTCGCGCCGCTGGTCCTATGATCGCTCGAAAGGCGGATGCTGAGCCGGTCACGTCGGTGACGAGTGATGACAACCCTGTTATTAATCGATCGGATTGTACGTCCTCCGGCTGCCCCTCGGGCGTTTCAGGGTAGCCGCGGCATGGTGTAGCCCTGCCCCCGTGCGGCGACGACCAGATCGGGGGGCGCGTTCCGGCGTCCGAGGTGGCGGCGCAGCCGGTAGACGGTGGTGCGCACCATCTCGCGCCCTCCTGCGGACTCCGCTGTTCCCCACACCTCGTTGAGCAGGTCCGCCCAGGTCAGGACGGAGCCGGCGTGCCGGGCCAGGGCGGCCAGGAGGCGGGCCTCGGTGTCGGGCAGGGGGATCGGCCGGCCCTCCCAGGCGACCTCGCCCGTGGCGGCCTGCACGCTCAGCGCTCCGTTGGATACGACGTCGCCCGTCCCCGCAGCGGTGCGGCGCACGACGGCGCTGGCTCGCAGGGCGAGTTCGCGCGGCGAGAAGGGCTTGGTGACGTAGTCGTCCGCGCCGGCCTCCAGGCCTGCGATTCGGTCCTCCTCATCCCCCAGAGCCGTCAGCAGGATGATGGGGACGGCTGCGGCGGCGCGGATCCGCCGGCACAGCTCCACCCCGCCCAGCCCTGGGAGCATGACGTCGAGCACGACCAGGTCGAATGACTCCTCACTCAGCAGCTCCCAGGCCGATTCGGCGTCGGCGGCGCTCACGCACCGGAAGCCCTGGGTCTCCAGTGCGAAGGTGATGACGTAGCGCATCTGAGGCTCGTCATCGACAACGAGCCCCAGGGGACGCGAGGTGCCGGCGGTCGTATCCACGATGCCTCCTTCCGTTCCTATCATGCCCCGCTATTCATGCTTCGACGCCGGGTCCGCATCGGGAGTCGTACGGCCGCCCTCGCCGGGAGAGCCCGGCTCGAGCCCGTTCGATACGGATGGGCGGATCGGCAGCGTGAGGTAGACGGAGGTCCCGCGCGAGGCCAGGGAGTCCACCAGGACGCTGCCGCCGTGCAGGGTGAGGATCTGCTTGGTGACGACCATGCCCAGTCCCACGCCGCGGCTGACAGGCGCCTCCAGGGAGTTCTGGGAGCGGAAGGGGGTGAAGAGCGCCTCGCGCTGGGCCCGTGTCATGCCGCGTCCGTTGTCGGCGACGGTGATGAGTGCGGTGTCCTCCTCGCTGCTGACCGAGATGGTGATGGTGGCGTGCTCTCCCGCGTGGCGCACGGCATTGGTCACCGTATTGGCGATCGCCTGGCGCAGGAGTCTGCGGTCGGCGACCATGCGGATGGGGGCGCCGTGCTCCTGCAATCGCATCGGTGCGGCCACGGTGCGGCGCATTTCCTGGATGAGAGTGCGCACGAGGCGGCGCAGCTCGACGGACTCCAGGTGGAGGGTGAACAGCTCATGGTCCAGGCGGGCCTGGGTCAGGAAATCCTCCGCCATGCCGATGGCCTGCTCGGTGTTGTCGAGAATGGTGGCCACGAAGCGGCGCTGCACTTCGTTGAGATCGCCGGGGGTCTCCTCGGCGAGCAGCTCGGCCGAGGCGCGGATGAGGCTGAGCGGAGTGCGGATCTCGTGGGCCAGGGCGTCGCGCGGGGCTGCGTGCTCAGCGACTCGGGTGCGCAGGCGCTGGGTTTCGGCGCGCGCCAGACGGGCGCGGTGCCGGGCGATCGCGGCCAGGGCGGCGGCCGCGCCCAGAGCGAGGAGGAGCGGGAGGACGATCAGAAGCACGAGGTCAGTGTCGCAGGCGGTGGTGCAGTGGGTGCGGCCCCGGGGTCCTGGCCGGGGTCGGACCGATTGCGCGCGGGGCGCGTGGATCTTCGCCCCGCCGCCAGGATCTGCTGCCCGACGGCGCGGTCGCGTCGTCGGAGGCGGCCCGGCGCCGACGCGTGCTACTCGGCGGCGGGATCGGGCGCCGCCCGGGTCAGCAGCCGCAGCAGGGCGATGGCTCCGGTCTTGCTCAGCGGCTCGTTGTTGTTGCCGCACTTGGGCGATTGCACGCAGCTGGGGCATCCGGTCGCGCACCCGCACCCCTCGACGACGGCGAGGGTCGTCTCCAGCCATTGGCGCCCGGCCCGGAAGCCGCGCTCGGCGAAGCCCGCGCCGCCGGCGTGGCCGTCGTGAACGAAGACCGTGGGCGCCCCCGTCTGCGAGTGCACGGCGATCGACAGGCCGCCGATGTCCCATCGGTCGCAGGTGGCCAGCAGCGGCAGCATGCTGATCGAGGCGTGCTCGGCGGCGTGCAGCGCGCCCGGCATGTCGCAGGGCGCGATCCCGGCCGCCTCGACGGCCGCCTCCGGTGCCGTCCACCACACGGCCGCCGTCGGCAGGACATGCTCGGCCATGTCCAGCTGATGCCGGGAGACGACCTCCATCCCCGGCAGGGCGAGCCTCATGTAGCCCGTCACCCGGCTGGTGACCTCCACCGACCCGAAGGACCAGCGGATCCCGTCCGCCCACTGCCGGGTCTCGCGCTCGGCGATGATCCGCACGCTCGAGGTCGCGCACGAACGGGTCCGATAGCCGACGGCCGCCTTCTCGGTGACGATCGCGGCCTCCTCGCTCAGCTCGTCCACGACGTAGCAGCGCCCCTGGTGGATGTAGACGGCGCCGGGATGCACGGTCGAATCCGCGGCGGCGCCGTCGACCGTGCCGACTACCGCGCCCGTGGCGGCCTCGACCACCGGCACCTCGGGCGGCCCGTCCCCGCGCAGGGCGGTCAGATCCTGCGGGCGGCCGGGCAGGGAGGCGTTCCAGTACCAGCCGGCGGGCCGGCGGCGCAGCGCTCCGCGGGCGGCCAGGTCCGCCAGGAGGGACTCGTCGGGCAGCCCGAACAGCGCCAGATCCGTCTCGCGCAGGGGCGCCTCGCTGGCAGCCGCGCACAGGTGCGGGGCCAGCACGTAGGGGTTGGCGGGGTCGAAGACGGTGGCCTCCGGGGCGGCGAGGACCGCCTCCGGGTGGTGGACCAGGTAGGCGTCCAGCGGGTTGTCGCCGGCGACCAGGACGGCGACGCCGCGGGTGCCGGCCCGCCCGGCGCGGCCCGCCTGCTGGCTCAGGCTCACGCGCGTGCCCGGCCAGCCGGCGATGATGACGGCGTCCAGGCCGGTGACGTCGATGCCGAGCTCGAGGGCGCTGGTCGTCGCCAGGGCGCGGAGCCTCCCGCGGCGCAGGTCCCTCTCCAGGGCCCGGCGCTCCTCGGGCAGGTAGCCGCCCCGGTAGGCGGCCACCGTGCCCATGAGCTCGGGCAGACTCATCCCCAGGGTGCGCCGGGCGCGCTCGGCCACGATCTCGGCGCTGCGGCGCGAGCGCACGAAGACGAGCGCCCGCGCTCCCGCGCTCAGCAGGTCCACGAGCAGCTCGGCGGCCTCGATGACCGCGGAGCGCCGCTGCTCCGGATCCTCCGCCAGGTCGAGCGCGCCGGGGCCGGCCGGGCCCGAGCCGTCCGAGGCAGAGGCGTCGGCGGCCGGGTCCGGGGCTTCGACCCCGGGTGAGGCGGGCCCCTCCCAGGCGGTCCGCGGGTCGCGCAGGGCCGGCTGCCACAGGGCGAGAATGCGTTCGCCGGCGGGGGCGGCGTCGTCGGTCACGGCGGTCACCGCCTCCGGTGCGACCCCGATGAGACGCGCGGCCGTGAGGGCGGGTTCGGCCGCCGTTGCGGAGGCGCACAGGACCGCGGGTCCGGGGGAGTCGGGGGTGAGCCGGCGGGCCAGGCGCAGGAGACGGCGGACGACGAGAGCCACGTGCGCGCCCAGGATCCCGCGGTAGGCGTGGCACTCGTCGACCACGATGTAGCGCAGCGAACGCAGGAAGCGGGTCCAGCGCTCATGGCCGGGCAGGAGGGAGAAGTGGAGGAAGTCGGGGTTGGTCAGCACGATGTCGGCGCGGGCGCGCGCCCAATCGCGTTCGGCGAGCGGAGTATCGCCGTCGCAGGTGGCGGTGCGCACGGTGCGCAGGGAGCCGACGGGGGCGCCGGCCTCGCGCTGCACGGCTTCCAGTTCGGCGACGAGGCGGGTCAGGCAGGCGCCCTGGTCGGCGGCCAGGGCCTTAGTGGGGGAGAGGTAGAGGGTGGTGGGGCGGCGGCCGACGGCGGAGATGCGGGCGCGGGCGGTACCGGCACCGGGGACGTCGTCCGGACCGCCCTGCGCGATCAGGTTGTCGGAGAGGGCCGGCAGCCAGGCGGCCAGGGACTTGCCGGAGCCGGTGCCGGTGGAGATGACGGTGTGACGGCCGGCGTGCAGGGACTCCGCGGCCTCGGTCTGGTGCGTCCAGGGACGGGCGATGCCGAGGCGGGCGCAGGCGGCGACGAGGTCGGGGTCGGCCCAGGTCGGCCAGTCGCTGTGGCGGGCGGGGCGCGCGGGGGTGCGCTGGAGGTGGACGAGCCGTTCCTCGCGCGCGCCGATGGACTCCAGGAGTCCGATGAGGTCGCGGACGGGGGCGTGGAGCGGCTGGTCGGGCACGGGGCCAAGTGTGCCGCAGGGCCGGGGCGGCGGGGCAGGGCTGGGACCCTCCTCAGGGTGCGGGCGCGGCGTGCGGTGACACGACGGCGATCGCCGGCTGCCGGACCCTCTCCGGGGCGCGGGCGCGGCCGTGCCGCCGCCGTCGTCTCCGACGCGACTGAGCGGATCGGTGCCGCAGCGCGCGGGTCTCAGTCCTCGCCGTGGATGGTGACGGCGTAGCCGTCCGGATCGGACAGGGTGAAGGTCGTTCCGAAGGGGCCCGGGACCGGGCCCTTGAGAATGGGCGTACCGAGCTCGACGAGCTTCGCGTGAAGGGCCTGGACGCCATCGCACCGGAACCACAGGCCGACACCGGTCCCCGGTCCGGGGCCGGCGTCCAGGTCGGTGCCCGGCAGGGGCTCGCGGACGGCGAAGGGGATCGGCGTCGTGGCGAATACGACGGCTCCGGGCGGCGCCTGCGGCGCGCGGGACAGGCCGAGCCCGTCCTGGTAGAACCGGGCGGCGCGTTCGAGATCGCGCACCTGCAGGCTGACGAAGTCCGGGCCGGTGACGGTCATGGTCGTGTCCTTCCGTGAGATCCATCCTCAACATGTCAGTATGCTGACATAGTAAAAGAGTGTCAACCTTCTGACATGGATCGTGCTGCCGTCGTTTCCGCCGGACTGGAAGTCGGCCACCACGTCCGCGCGGCGCCCCGCGCCGCTTCTTGGAGCAGGCGGCCGAGCCGGCTGCGTCGATGCTGGACGTCCGCGTGCTCGTCCCGATGCGCTTACGAGACGATCCCCTCCAGCAACGGGCTCGCCTCCCCGCTCCAGGAGATGGCGAGCTGGTCGCGGGCGCGCGTGGCCGCCACGTACAGGAGCGAGCGCTCGCGCAGCATCGCATCCGCCCGGTCGGCCTCGGAATACTGCTGGTCCCGAAGCGAGCGCGGGATGGCGGTCGCGGATACGTCGAAGAGCAGGACCTTGCGGAATTCCAGTCCTTTGGCCCGGTGCATGGTCATGACGACCGGCCGGCCGCATCTGACCGCCTCACGGTCGACGGCGCGCACGTCGATACCGTGCTGGGCGAGCCCGGCGGCGACGGCGTCGCGCTGGTAGCGGTCGCGCACCAGAATCGCGATGGTCTCCGGGGCGCTCTCGCCGTTCTCCTGGTCCTCCTTCAGCCATATGCGCAGCAGTTCGGAGGCCTTCTCAAGCTCGTCGGCCCGCTCTCGCGCGTGAATGATGACGGGCTCCGGCCCCGACCTCGGAGAGGCGTACCGGTGCTCCTCGGCTTCTCCCTCCATGTCCTCGTACGCGCCCGGCTCAAGAACTTCGAAGGCGAGGTTGAGATTCTGGCGGGTCGTCCGGTAATTGCGCGTGAGCCGCCGTGAGCGCCCCCGCACATGAATCTTGTAATGGCTGAGCGTGATCTTCTTACCGTAGATCCGCTGGTGGGAGTCCTCGGCCAGGAATAGGTCGTCCGGCCCGTCCTCCACGAGGGCCCGCAGTAGAAGCAGGTGCGCCGGCGTGAGATCCTGCGCCTCGTCGACGAGCACATGCCGGAACAGTCGGTCCGCGCCCTGCGCCGCCTGACGGTCGAGCCAGGCGGCGGCCAGCGCCAGCTGCTCGGAGAAGGAGGCGGCGTCGAGGTCGGCGTTGCGGTCCCGGTACCTCTCGATGGCCTTCCAGACGGCGGCGCGCTTGCGTCGATCGAGGGCCACGCCGCGCCCCGGCCGGCGGACCCTCAAGTACTGGCGCAGGCTCGTCATGTGGTTCGGCAGGATGACCAGCTCGTACTCGGAGGCGAGGAAGTCGGCGGACCGGAGCCCCTCGGGAAGCTCCCCGCCCACGAGGGTGAGCACCCTCATTGTTCACTGCGGGCGCGGGCGAGGTCTTGCCGGATCCGCGCATGGGAGTCGCTGACGTCGACCAGGTCGCTGGCCTTCTGCTCGACGTCGGCGATTCTCCGGCGCAATTCATCGTGCCACGCATCAGCGCATAACCGGTCCTGGCTGGTTGCGTCATCGATCGGCTCAAGGCTGTGGAGTCCCTGCTGGACAATGCGGGCACGGTCACTCGCGGGAAGCGTGAGAAGCGCCCTCTCAACATCTGCTGCGGTCAACGGCATGGCTCGATCCTGGTACGGACGGCGAGCACAGCCTGCCTGGCGGGCGGCATCGGTGGGCGGCGACGAGCGGTGCATCGCTCCGCCCCGGGCCGGTCGTCATCCCCGGGCCGGTCATCATGCGGTCCAGTGCATCCGAACCACGCGAATCGTCCCCTCGGGCCGGGGTCGCGAGGCAGAATCCTGGTATGGGAATGGACCCTGCCCCTGATGACCGCCTTCGGACCCTGCAGTACTGGTGGATGCTCGAGCTGTTCAGCCCGCAGAAGGTGCCGAAGCCAATCAAACAATCGACACGTCCGGAAGGCCGCCAGGTCATCGAGTGGCGGCCAGGTGAGCCCTTGCCGTGGTGGTCCCTGCGCCCGCCGGCACCGGTGGGCAGAACGAGACGGAGGTGGCAGCACACCGTCTACCTCGGCCTGTACGACCTCGAGGACGTCTACCAGTACTTGCATCACGCCTTCGCCGAGGACCGGGACGCCTACGACGAGCGCCGTGCCGGGGTCAGCGCCTGCGCGGCGGTCATGCTCGACGACCGCGGGGTGCTGATGGTCGACTCCGCGACGCTCTCCACGGCGCTGTGGGCCGTCGCTCGGATCAGGGACTCCGGCGCGGCGCCGAGCCCGCAATGGACCGGCGGATTCTCCCTGGCCGCCCAGGAGTTCAAGGAGGAGGTGGACGTCGTCGAGGGACTCCGCCGCGAGGCGGCCCGGGCCGAGAAGGCCCCGCCCCAGGACGAGGACTCCCTGTGGACGCTGCTGCACATCGCCCACGAGGCCTCGGGGATCGCCGGCACGCCCCGGCTGGCCGGCCAGCGGATCATCATCTCATCGGTCGCCGTCTCCGATCGCCGCACCGGCGACGCCGCTGCGGACATCGACTTCCTCAACAGCTTCTTCCTCGACGACCTCGCGGCCGTGCAGGTGGCCCTGACGGACGGCCGCTGCTCGCCGGCGCTGTCGGAGTACCTGACCGCCGACGCCCTGCTCCCCACCGATCTGCGGTCGGACGTCATGACGGAGCACGCCGTCGTCGACGCCGGGGTCGGGATCGACCGGCTGCCGAAGGGCCGATGGCCCTCCAACCCCGAGCACGGACTGGCGCTGCGGCAGCAGTTCGCCGTCAACCGGGCATTGGACGACCTGTCCGGGACTCGCGGCCTCATGGGCGTCAACGGGCCGCCCGGCACCGGCAAGACGACGATGCTGCGCGACATCCTCGCCGGCAACGTCGTCGAGCGCGCACGACGCCTCGCCTCCTTGCAGCGCCCCGAGCACGCCTTCACGGCGACCACGCACCGGTGGTCGTCCAGCGACGGATACTCGCGCACGATCCGCCAGCTGCGCCCGGAGCTCACCGGATTCGAGATGGTCGTCGCCTCGGCGAACAACGCCGCCGTCGAGAACATCAGCGTCGAGATCCCCGCCCGAGAGGCGATCGCCGCCCGGTGGAGGGACGACGCCGACTACTTCGCGGATATCGCCTCCGCGATCCTGGCGACCGCCGTCGCCGGTGCAGAAGAGGGGGAGACGCCGGAAGGAGCAGAGCGAACAGAAGGAGCAGAAGGATCAGACCGGAGGGCCTGGGGGCTGGTCGCCGCCCGACTGGGCAACAAACGGAACCGGGCAGACTTCCGGTCGGCGTTCTGGTTCGACGCCGTGGACCCGCGCACGAGGCAGCGCGTCCCGGCAGCTGCCCCGCGCATGCAGACGCGTTTGAGTCAGTGGCGGGATGGGACGGCGCCGCGCACCGACTGGTCGCGGGCGCGGGAGGACTTCCGCCGGGCCGAGCGGCGCGTCGATGAGCTCCTCGCGCAGCGGCGGGCCGCCCAGGATCGCCTGAACCGTCTGGAGGCCATCCTCCGGGAGGAGGACGAGCTCGCCGCGCAGGCGCAGGGGCGGGGGGCCGAGGTCTCTGCGGCTGTTGGCGAGAGCCGCGCGTACGCGGCCGCCGTCGAGCGCGCGGCGGCGGAGTGCTCCGAGGCGCGCACGGTCCGGGACCGGCAGGTCGAGACCAGGCCCGGGGCGCTCGAGACGCTCTTCACCCTGGGACGCGCCGTCCGCGAGTGGAGGGCGCGGCTGGAGCCGCTTGAGGGCCGGTTGCGAGCGGCGGAGCAGCACTGGCGGCAGACGTGCGACCATGCGCAGTACCTCGACGGACGGGCGCGCCGGCTGTCGGAGGAAGTAACGACTCTCGAAGCAAGGCGCCTGCAGGCGGTCCGGGAGGCGACCGAACTGCGCTCGCGGGTGGCCGCGGACCGTGATGCGTACGGGCCCGCATACCCTGAGCGGACCCGGGCGGGGAAGGCCCGTGAGAAGAGCACCCCGTGGCTCGACGCCCGGCTCGACGAGGCTCGCTCTGAATTGTTCCTGGCGGCCATGCGTCTCCACGAGGACTTCCTGGCCAACGCGGCCGGTGACATGCTGAAGGGGCTGCGCGCGGCCATCGAGGTGGTGTCCGGCGCCCACCCGCGCAACCTGGAGCCCGAGAAGCTACTGGCGGCGTGGCAGACTTTCTTCCTGGCCGTGCCGATGGTCTCGACGACCTTCGCCTCCGTCGGCCGCATGTTCGCGGGTCTTGGGGCCGAGTCCCTCGGCTGGCTGCTCATCGACGAGGCCGGGCAGGCGCCCCCGCAGTACGCCGTCGGAGGGATCTGGCGCGCCCAGCGGGTCATCGCCGTCGGCGACCCGCTGCAGCTGCAGCCGGTTGTCACCATGCCGCGCAAGGCCCAGCGCGACATCGCCGCCGCCTTCCACGTCTCCCCGACATGGATTCCGCCGCGGGCGTCGGTCCAGACCCTGGCTGACCGCATGTCGCGCGACGGCACCGCCCTGCGTCAGGGCGAGGAGTCGGTGTGGGTGAGCATGCCGCTGACGGTGCACCGCCGATGCGATGACCCGATGTTCAGCCTGTGCAACAGGATGGCCTATGACGGCATGATGGTCAGCGCGGTCCATCGTCGTCTGGACGACCCCGAGCACCCCGACCTCTTCGACGGGCCGGACGGCGAGCCGAGGATTCTGGCGAGCCAGTGGTTCGATGTCCCGGCGACCACGTCCGGGACACATCTTCAGGACGAACAGATCGTGCAGGTGCGCCGCCTGCTTGAGGACCTCGGGGATCAGGGCATCGCCACCTCGCAGATGATCGCGATCTCGCCTTTCCGGGTGGTGGCCGACGAGCTGGAGTCCCTTGGGCGGCAGTACCCGGGGTTGCGCGGCGGCACGATCCACACCGCACAGGGCAGGGAGGCCGACGTCGTGTTCCTCGTTCTGGGAGGGGACCCGAGCGCCCCCGGGGCGAAAGGCTGGGCCTCGTCGACCGTCAACCTCGTCAATGTCGCCGTGAGCCGGGCGAAGCGGCGCCTCTACGTCATCGGCGACCGCGCGGCCTGGGCGCCGTACCCCTACTTCAACGGGCTCGCCGCCGCGCTCGGCCGTCAGCCCGGCGCGGCCCCGGAGGCGGGAGGCTGAGCACGGGTCGGTGAGGGTCGGCGGAGATCGGTGAGGGCGAGGCGGCGGAGGTCGCTCACCCGCCCGGCGCAAGCTACACCTCTCCTCAATGGATCGGCGGTTCCATAACGTGCTGCATTGCCCTTCAATAGACCGAAGGTCTGTTATTGGTGGCGGGTCGTCGCGGCCCGGTGACCCGCTTCCGCCCACTGACTGTTTCGGCCGTCGCCCGACCGCTGAAAGGAACCGCCCACGGAGGACGTCACCCTGAACAACGGCGTGAGATGCCGTTCCTGGGCCTCGGCGTCTTCCAGATCCCCGAGCCCGAGACCGAGGCCACCGTTCGCTCAGATGCGACCGGACAGTTCGTACTGGGCCCTCGTCGTCCCGGCCCACGCCCTCACGGGGATCGGGCTGGGAATCATGTTCAACTCCGGGTCCAACACCGCCACCCCTCGGTCTGGCGACATCGGACACCGGCATCGGCGCAGCGGTCTACAGCACCTTCCAGCAGCTGGGCGGAGCCACCGGCACCGCGCTGATGAACACCATCGCGACCTCGGCGACCGCCGCCTGGCTCCTCAGCCACCCGGCGGGGGCCGGGCAGTCCGGCGGCTCCGCCGCGGGGACGGTCCACGGCTACAGCGTCGCGTTCTGGGCCTCGTCGGCCATCTCCTCGTCGCCGCGGCGCTCGCGGCCCTGCTCATCCGCGCTCCCCGGCCCGAGGGCGGCCAAGTGATGGCCGGGCGGCTAGCGTTCTCCTCCCGCACCGCCCCGTGGTCGGGGCGGTGACCGGAGCGGGTGCGCTCGGGCTCGTTGAAGGTCGCGGGTCGCGTGCTGTGGATGGCCGAAAGGGTCGCCGGTTGTCTAAATCTGTTGCAAAGGCCGTTGCGGGGTCCGGGTGGCTGAGATGAAACCGCATGATTCCGCGGTTCTGTCACCAGTGCATGGGGTTCGCGGGCGCCTTTGCAACAGATTTGGACATCGTGCGTGAGTCCGGGGTCCGATTCGGGCCCGGCGCCGGTTCGTGGAGAGGGCCCTGAGCCGGGGCCGCCGGTCGCTGAACCGCGTGTGCGCGGCTCGATCCCCGGATTGGTGTGACGAGCCGGGCTCCACAAGCAGGGCTCCGCGCCACCTGTTCACAGGGCTCGATCCGGAATATTGCCGCTCCCTTACCCGGTGCGCAGCAATGGACTCATGCACGACGATCTCCTCGCCCTCGTGCGCGGCTGCTACGGCGCAGTGCGCATACGGGACCTCGGACTGAATCGCACCCAACGGCGTCACCTCGCCGCTCTCGTCGAGGCGGGCGATCTCACCGCCCACGAGCACGGCGTCATCAGCATTCCGGGCACCGACCGCGCCCTCGTTCTAGCCCGTATTCACGGCGGACTTCTCACCTGCCAGGCCGCCATGAGCCACTACGGCCTGCCGGTGGCCCAGGGTCGCGAGCAAGTTCATCTCGTCGTCCCGGACAGAGGACGCTTCGCCGCACTGGGCCGCGAGGTTCTCCATGCCGACCGGAATCAGTCCCAGCCGTCGCCCACGTCCTTCCCGGTGCAGTCGCTTCCCAAGGCCCTGGCGCGCTTCCTGCGCTGCCATGCCCGGGACGACTCCCCGCTCATCGCTCTTGATGCCGCCCTCCATGACGAGCGGGTCACGGCCGAGCAAGTCCGCGCGCTGCTGCGCGGCCCCGGCTCGGTCAGGGCGCTCGCCCGACTCGATCGCGCGAGTGCCCGGTCGCGATCTCCCCTGGAGACGCTGGCGCGAATAGACCTTGAGGACGCAGGTCTGAGTCTCGAGGACGGGGTGGATGTCGAGGGTGTCGGTGAGGTGGACCTGGTGGTCGAGGGGTGGATTGTCGTGGAGCTCGACGGCTACATCTACCACTGCGACGAGTATCAATTCACCCTCGATCGGTGGCGCGACCGCCGTCTCGTCGCCCGCGGCTACCTGCCTCTGCGCTTCACGCGGAAGGAGGTCTACGCGCATCAGGTCGTTCCGGACGTTCTGAAGGCCCTCGATCGCTGAAGAATGTCCAAATCTGTCACAAAGGCTACGGTTGGGCGCGAGCGAGCGATGTAGAACCGCATGATTCCGCGGTTCTGCCGGCGACGTGGGGGGCTTGCGAGTCCCTTTGTGACAGATTTGGACATGGATGCCTCTTCAGCGGAGGCCATTGGAGCCAGCCGGGCCCTGGAGGCCTGGGCGGGCCGGAGGATCGGGCCCTGGAGGCCTGGGCGGGCGCACCGGAGGCCGGGACCCGCCACGGTCCGGGCGCGCCGGAGGCGGGGGCGCGCACATTCCAACCCGACCGACCTTGCACCGCTCGCCGCTCACCACACCCCGATGATGCTCCACCAGATCGGCCCGACCATCAGCCAGCTGGCCATGTGCACGATTCCCAGCACGAGCCCGGTCCGCCACCACGTCCCGAGTTCCACGTACCCGGATCCGAAGTACAGCGGTGCCGGCCCGTTGCCGTAGTGGGTGTAGTGGGTCAGGCATCCCATGGGGGTCGGGATCGCTCCGAGGAACACGGTCGGCGGCACCCCCGGTAGCCCAAGCGCCAGCCCCACCCCGAGGAACACCGCGAACATGGAGGCCGTGTGAGCAGTGCCCGAGGCGAACAGGTAATGGGTCAGTGCGTACACACCTGTCAAGGCGGCGAAGGCGGCCACGGTGTCGAGCCCTCCCATGCGCGCGCCGATCTGGTCTCCCAACCACCCGATGAAGCCGAGCTCGTTGAGGTAGGTGCCCATCATGACCAGCGCCGCGAACCAGGTGAGGGTGTCCCGTGCGCTGTCCCGTGCGCTCTGTTCGGTCTTCGGTGGGGGATGCGGGGCGGAGCCGCGGGCGGGGCGTGCGTCTCACGTGCCGCACGCCGACGACACGCGAGACGCGGTGCACGACATGCAGGTGTTGTGATCCCGCACACATATATGTCGGGTCGCGGGGAGTGGCGGAATCGTGCCGAAAGCACCCGCCGATGGGATCGATAAGAGCCGTTGTAACCACAACATATTGTGGTCGAAAAAGGGTGATACACCTACATGATGTGTTGCATGGCTGTCGTTCGGTTGTACTGTCGGTCCTGGTGGTGCTGCTCCGGACACCCCGCCCGGGACCGGAGCGGCAGCACCCGCCGTCGTGATGACGGCGGCCGCATCCGTTCAGCGAAGTACTGGAGACGCCCGTGTCAGACAGCAGTCAGATCCCCACCGCCGCGCACCTCGCCGCCGCGCACCCCGAGCTCGTCGCGCGGGGCTCCGCCGACTCCGCCGTCGCCCACGGCTCGCGGCCCACGGTCGACGCCGTCTCCACCATCACCGAGTACCTGGACCGCTCCGACTGGCGCGTCAACG
>ERZ772906.1175-NODE-1175-length-14512-cov-13.559867_pt1 | contig 14512 bp, 15 predicted proteins | sample MGYA00511338_ERZ772906 | MGnify/ENA primary metagenome ERZ772906 (study PRJEB29015, sample SAMEA2738076) | human oral metagenome | biome: human oral; feature: human-associated habitat; material: saliva | place: China | collected 2212 ... | reverse complement strand
TGCAGTGGTAGTTGAAGCAGGAAGCTCCGACTTCTATAAGTCGGGGTAGTTCACCGGCATTGAAGATATCGCATTAGGCAAAGTCAAAGTGAAGCAGAAAAACAGATTTTTACTTTCTTATCGTGATTTCTTCATGGAAGTAAATAAATATATCAAAATCGACTTCTGCAAAGTGAAGAGCCACAGCGGCATAGAGTTAAACAATAAAGCGGACCGATTAGCGAAACAGGCTGTCGGACTACGAAAAGAAATATGAGGAGAAAAATAAACGATGTTATACAAGATTAAAGTAAGAAAAGAACACCTAAAAGAATTTTTCGGAAATTTCGATGCAAGAAAAATGGGGCTGAAAATACTATTTGCCAAGGAAAACTGCAATTACAAAACAAAAAGAAAACAAGAAAAAGTCTATATCACGGACAAGCTGTATGCTATATTGTCCATAGATAAAAATAAACCCGATCCATCAACACAAGTGCAGTTGTTAGTTCACAAAGATTGTGAGGCGATGAAGAATGACGAATGTCTTATTTTCCAGGCAGATGCTTATATAGATGATCAAACGTTAAGAAGAGGAAAGGTTGGCGGACTAGAATATATTACGATCGGTCCAGAAAAGAAGTTGCCATGGTCAGAAGAAGGATTCACAATACGAGCAGTCGAGCTTACAAATTTTACAGAGATTTGGCTTGGATGGAAAACAGTTTCCAACAAAGCAGATTATCTTTCTGCCCCAGATTTCCTCTCTAATAAATCGGAAGAGGATCTGATCAAGGAAATGGAATTGAAGAGATAAATAGTTGGATTTCCAACTATTTTCTTTTTCTCTATTGACATGTATATACTGTTATGATAATATATGAGTACAAGGAAGGAAGAAAACAAACAACTTTCCTTGGTTGTTCACCTCTACGTGATCCAGTAGTAATCCTCCCAAAAATCTGGATCCACTTCCGATAGAGATAAACAAAAACCTCCATGACATCAAATATAACAACTTTACAAAAAGGGAAATTCCCAGAAAGTGCCACATAAATAATAGGCACTTTTTTATTTGCTTTATAGAAAATATCATGTTATAATAAGTGTATAAAGAAAGAGAGAAAAAAAATATGTACATCAAGAAAGGAAAACGCAATTATTCTGTAGAGGAACACATAGATTCACTGGATCTAATGCTAGTATCATCTATCAGAATCAAACGAAGACTGTCCCGACAAGAAGAAGTTATTGAAATGATTCCAGTGAATTGCAGGCTGTCATTCCAAAACCAGAAAATAACAAAGAAGAGAATAAAAGAAAAGCTGGGTGAAGTTGCCCAGGCAATTGTAATAAACGAAACGTCATACATAGAAAAGATAAACAGAAAAGGAAAGGAACGACTAGGAGTAGTAGCAGTCCTAGTAATATAGAAACATGGAAAATAACATTATCGTAAAAGTAAAAGATTATAGAGAACTTACAAAATTAACTGTCTTAATCGACAAAATTATTAAAGCAAGAGCAAAGGTTTTAAAACTGCAACCAGACGTTGCAAGAGCAGCTTTCATCCTGGCAGAAGAAAACGAGATCGCAGATGTAGCAGAAGCACTCAAAATCCGTCAAGAGGGAGCTTCTCACCTGGTTAGAGAATTAGAAAGAAACGGAATGGTAGAAACGGATAAAACGGCTGGTGGATATAGAAGAAGAATTAGATTGACATCAACTGGCAGAAAACTGTTAATAGAACCAATCACAAAGAAGATAGCAAAACTGATAGGAGATAACGATGAATAAAGACAAAGAGAAAAAAGATCAAGAAATGAAGAAAATAATCAATGAGCTACAGGCAAAGACATCTCCAAAGCTATTTCTTGTTAGACGGCTTTCGTTGTTTTTTGTTTATACTTTCTCAACACTAGCTATTATCTTTAGTTTTGCTGCGAACATCATTAAGGTTGAAGGCGTATTGGAACTGTCTTACATTGCTTTAACAATATCATTACTATCTCTAGCCTTACACGAAATCTTGAACAGAAAGATTAAGGATAAATTACTGGAGCATTTAAAGGCAGTAAAAAAGGCTATGGAAGATCTAAACATCGAAGAAACAAACAAAACGACCGTCGTAACAGACGTTGATGGCTTGGAAATTTGTTTAGTAACATTCTTTGCACTCAGCAAGAAGCCGAATCCCAATATCGTATTAAAGCTCTCCGAGAAAACAAAACTGATTCTAGTGGACAATCCAGTGAATCCGAAGGAGTCATGGATATTACTAAACAGAGAAGTGAAAGACGGCAAATTACTTATCAAAAAAGAAGTAATTACAGAAGATGAAGTGAAAAAGCTGATGCATCAAGAGACATTTACAGAGATTATAAACATTAGAAACAACCTGTTAGAAAATGGAGGTAAGAATGGTTAAAGAAGTAATCGAGAAAATGATGCTGATCAAAAAGAATGATACGCCTGATCAGTACATGGAAAGGCTAGCCAAGGCGTCCCAGCAGATTACATTAACGTTGCTTATCTGTATGCTTGTGGAAGAACGCTTATATGGAATTTTCAAAAATATTTTACAACTGATCATCTTTGCACACGCTTTTTACTTAGTGTTTATCTGGTATTGCATATGTGCAGTGCAAAGAATAACTAAAAGGGATAAACAATGAGCAAGGAACAAGAAAACAAACTTACAGAGATGGACCTGCTGAAAATGGATCCAGAAATGCTGCTAATGTATCTTAGTAGAAGCTATCAACTGGAAGTCCCATTATCAGTAGAAGAAGGCAACGGGAATGCAGCTAAAATGATGGCAAAGGCATCTGCTTATTATACTTACCTGATCACGATTAAAACGCACGCAAATCTATTAAAGCGAGTCCTAAAAAGAAAAGAAGTTGACAAGGATATTATCGAAGACATGCTAATGCGAGAAACGGTGTTTGAAGCAGAAATGGCTAGGGCAAAGCAAGTGTACGACACAATCTCTCGTATGTTTACAATCAGACACCAAGAGATTGATCAAGAATTAAAAATGAGTAAGTGAGGAGAAAAATAAATGGAAACATATCAAGAGGCGTTGGACTTCGTACAAGAAGTATTAAACGCTAGAGAACTTAACGTCATGAATCATTTGGCGGCAAACAGAGTTATCGACCACCAACTTCGGGATCTGGTAAACAAAGCAACTAAATCAAAACCAGAATACTGGTCAGACAGCGTAGAAGAAGATGGACAAATCATTTTCGACCACTGGAACTGTCCGAACTGCCACCACGAATACGAATTGGACTACGAACAGTATGACTTCTGCCCATATTGTGGACAGGCGATTAACTGGGATAATGAGGAAGAAGAGGAAGACGACGAAGAAGAATAAGTGAGATATATCACTTATTTTCTTTTAAGAAATTTTCTGATTGTAAAATATAGTGATATATAGTATAATTTTCTGTAGAAAGAAGAGGAAAATTATGAAGAAGTTTTTAAGTGCTTTATTCATCCTTTGCTTGTGTACAAGTATCGGATGCACCAATAGTAAGACAACCACTCTAAAACACAATAAAGAAACAATTACAATTAACCACGAAGACGACAACATCAAAACTGTTATCTTTTCTGTTGACTATCCAACAGATGAAAGTGTCTATAACAACGACAACATCAATCAGGTAGCAGAAGAATATAAGAAAAATTTAGAAGAGGATTACGGCAAGGGTTCGGTTTTAAATGCTGCTGCTTCCGTAAAAAATGGCATGATAACATTAGTGACAGAAATTGACTTTGAAAAAGTTCAAGATTTAACAAAGTTTGGGATCAGCTCAACCTACCCATCCTACAAGGAATTCGTGTCATATCTACAAGAAAACGGTTTTAAATAGAAGAAAGGAATAAAGAATGCAGAATTTAATTAAAAAACTCTTAGCATTAAGTTTTATTGCAACACTTGTAACACCACGCATAGTAAATGCAGAAGATGTTACATCTAACTCTACAAATGCAATAGAATCATTTCAAACAACAGCAGATGAAGTTACTTATGCCCCAACACAAAACGAAGCAAAACGTTCTTTCAAATACACAACGGAGTTCTCAATCAGCGGAACAGAAAAAATCCCTACAGCAAGACTGAAACTGCCAGCGTCAATCTTCACCAAGCGTGATGGATCTGTTGGTGACACATTCAAGATTTCTATCCCGTCCAAAAAGGAAGTCGAAGATGCAACTGCCCAGGGCGAAGAAGTGACATCACTATGGATGTATGAAATCATTGATGGAGAAGTTGTCATCTCAAATAGACGCCCAGTTCCATCTGGTAAGACATACAACTTTGAATACGCCTACCAATTAACCGATAAGGCTAGCGAATATAGAGATATGTCAACCTCAGCAGAACATGTAAATGCAACAGTAGAACTCGATACAGCAGGAGGACAGTTGACATCCTCAGCCGAGTTACAGCAGATCACAATTAACACCTACGCAAACATTGAAGGCGTAAGGGGAGCTATTGTAGGAGATGTATTCAAGGAATGGGATGACGCCTGGGGAGAAAAACCAGCTGATGCAGATGCATACTTCTATTCCGAACTGCAGTTTAAATCAGTAACAAGAGGTAATCAGCCATACAAGTTTACAATCGAATCTACCGCCGTAGATGCAAATGATAGTTCAAAGACTTATGTTCCATACAAGTACAACATTGGAACAAATGGCTGGGTCGATAATAACAGTGAAACAAACAGTTATCAATTTATCGACAGAATTGATTCCATTCTTTATAGATTTCCAAAATCTGAATACAAAGATGATCAAGCAGTTTCCATTAAAACAACCAACAAATTTATTGTAGAAGGCATTGACCACCAGGATGAGCCAATGGAGCAAACAACAGATGTAGATGTAAACTACTTCAAGGACCCATGGTCTGTAAAAGAGGGAAATTTCATTTCTCTTCAATACGGAGATAACATTTTCCGTGTAGATAAAGATAGTATTCAACAGAACTGGAATTCAGTAGGCGTAAAGTTAAGCGAATATTCAAGATACGACTTACAAGATTTCCAGAGTGGAAAGCTAAACACATACGGCAATCTTGATTTTGGATACTACATTTATGGAATGCCTGAGTATTACACAGTAGAAGAAGGGAAAGAAAGACTTCCAGAAAACTACTTTAAGCAAAACGTCATCTATGAACAGTTTGTAGATGGAATCAAGCTGAAAGAAATGGGAAGCGTGATTGATAACTTAACTTCTGAAGATTATCAGATTCAAAATGTCGCATTGAACGCAAGATTTATAGAGGCAAAATACGATTCAACATACAACAAATTTAAGGCAAATCCATTTTTCACACCAGAAAATGCGTTTGTAGAAGTATATGCAAAATATGATAACCAAGGTTCAGAATATGTGCATGTTGCAGACTATGATGTAGCAAAGAATCAATACAACATCATAAAAGAAGGATTAACTTCTTCTGGTAACAATTTAAAGTTTGATAACAATGTAATTGCATATAAGTTGGTATCAAAAAACCCATATTACTTTACTGAGATTTTGGCGGGATCAAGCTACGAATTAAAGCACTCTCCAAAGGTTGACGCTTTTATTGCCAACAAGGAAGACATCATTGTCCAATCTGAAGTTCACGGCTACATGAGAAAAGCCAATGGCGAAGAAATCTTCAACTATACAGCACCATTAGAGTATGATTTCGCAAGAAAAACACAGACTGATGAAAGAATCCGTAAGAACGTTGCAGAAGTATTAAATAACCGTATTAAGAAGCAATATGAATTAACATGGGTCATTGATACTGAAGAAACAGCTAGAACATCAAGCACGGACGTATCGTCAATCCCACAAGATGGCGGTAAGTGGTTCGATTTAATGCCAGCAGGTCTAATTGTCGATGAAAACAACGTTACACTAGAAGAAAAAGATGGTAGCAAAACATATAATGTTACAGTAAAGACAAAGCAAAATTACAAGAATACAGGACGTACACTTGTTATCTTCGAAACCTCCGATCAAATGGAACATCCGATTCTAAAGTTTAAGACACTATTCCCTTATGACAACATAAGAGATTATGGCGGAAATATATATAACCCAGTTGCTTTTGAAACAGGCAATAGTGCTATTACTGACGGAACAGCTGACGATGCCTCTATTCTTAGATCATACAAAAAGGAAATGAGTAACTTAACAACAGATAAAGGAAATAGATTTATCTACGCAGATACAACATATAACTTGTCTACACTTGTATACTTCTCATCTGGTCTAAAGAAGCTTGTCAAGAATTCTACAGACGGAAAATTTACAGCAGATACGATCGTGGCTCCAAATGAGGATTATTCCTATAAACTGACATTTGCAAACTCAGCAACATCAAACACAAAAGATATTATCTTGTTTGATAATATCGAAAAATATACAACTCCAGATGGTGCAAAACCAAATTGGAGAGGAATACTTCAATCCGTTGATACAACACAAATGGAGCGATTAGGATTTGCCCCAGTACTATACGGTTCAACAGAAGATATTGACCTAGAAACATTAAGAGGTTTAACACCAGAAGAGAAACTGGAAAATTTCACAAGATTAGATGCAAACTCAGATCTTTCAACAATCAAAACAATTGCGATTGACTGCAGAAGAAAGAGTGATAATTCAATTGGATATCTCGGAAAGTCACAATCACTTGTTGCAATCCTAAATATGAGAGCCCCAGAAAATCTCCCAGTGATCGAAACAGCATATAAGAACTATAACGTTGTTTACGCTAACGCAACCGCTATTGGAGAAGCTGGTGCAGAATCATCGAACTATATCTTCAACGGTTACACAACCACAACCTATAAGATCATGGGCAACTTCCAATTAAATAAGCAAGACGCTACAACAAAGAGACCTATCCCTGGAATCCAGTTTAAACTAAGTGGCAGAAGTGCTTATGGCGAGTATGTAGATGAGATCAAGCTAACAGATAGCAAGGGCGTCATCAATTTCAAGAAGATTCCAGTTGGTAAATACACTTTAACAGAGTACGAAACAACTCCAGATTACTTCCTAAACGAAGAGAAGCACGTTATCGAGATCACAGAGAATGGAAGAGTGTTAATCGACAATAAAGAAGTTTCAGAAATCACAATTCTCAACACTCCTCGTGTTCATGCAAATATTGTATTTGAGAAAAAGACATTCCCTAATAAAGAAGGAATTTCTGCCCCAATTGAAGGTGTAGAATTCACACTATCTGGCACATCGGATTATGGAAACGATTTAATCGAAAAAGTAACATCAGATAAAAGTGGTAAGGTTCTCTTCAAAAATATTGAAAAAGGAACTTATAAGCTGAGAGAAACAAATACACCTAGAGAATTCATGAAGCTAAAAGACGAGTTAGAGGTTAAGATTGATGACTATGGTGTTGTAACGATTACAAATAAGGCAACAAACACAAAGATTGACACTGTATTCAATTACAACAGACTCGCTCGTGTAGAGTGGTATAAGCTAAATGGAGAAACAAACCAACCTATATGGGGGAATATCAGCTTCCAAATTACAGGTACAGACTATGAAGGCGTGCCAGTAAATACAAAGGTTTCCCCAGATTATGGAACTGGTAAGATAAGTGTAAATATTCCAGTAGGAACTTATACAATTAGAGAAAACCAAGACCCTGTATCAAACGATAAGAAGAAGTTTGTACAGGATCCAAAGGAATACACTTTAGTAGTAAATAACGATGGAACGTACATCCTGGATATGGAACAAGTTGATGGCAAATATGTTGTTAAAAACATGCCAGCCGCAACAGACTCACTTGTCATCACAAAGAAGTGGGTAAATGGCAATCCAGATGGATATATTCCAAAGATTAGGGTTTATACGAACCTCGACGATGCAACTAATTCTGCTTCAAGTCCAAAGGCGGAAAATAACACAAGTAATAGTGAAGAAGTCCCAGAGCCAGCAGAACCAGATGAAGGACTCTAGGGACCAGGAAAGGAAAGAAAATGATAAAGAAAATATTAAAACTATTTATAGCAACATTATTTATCATTACTCTATTGCCTAGTTCGGTACACGCAGAAGAAGGAAGTGGTAGTAGTCCTATTCTTTCTTCTGAATTACCACTAGCTGCACATGGAGAGTTGAAGATATCATTACCTCTGGACCAGTTTTCAGATGGCGTAGCAACAACAGCTAAAGTTGAGGTTTATGAAGACGGATACACAAGATTAGTATCTGGAAACGGAAGCTTAGAAAAGATAAAGCCAGCTTGGGTTTATGGAGCTTTTGAGAAAATTGGTGAAGATAGAGAAACAAAGTATCCATGGTTCAACGGAATCTCAACACTAGATTTTGACAAAACGATAGGAATCTGTCCAAGCGATTATATTCCACATCGCACATTAAATGGTTGGGCGTGGGTCTTCTTTAACAGATTGATGAACGATAACATAAAAGAAGTTTCATCATACGCTGGATCCGCTGCCATGATCGATTTATCTCATGTGACAGTATTAGATGCAAAAGGAAGAACAGAAACTCCAGATGGATCCAACTTCTCTGATTATGTAAGTCTAAACTTCCTGTTTAGAGGAGCCCGTGCAAGAAAGGTTAAATTTGGAGAGAATTGGTCCAAACTAAAGTTTGGTAACACTGAAGCAATGTTTGCAAAAGCCTCCTTCAAAGAAATTGAGGGTTTAGAAAATTTAAAGATGCAGCCTAGATCTGCCAAAGAGATGTTTATGGCTCCTTGGAGTCCAGATGGAAATGACGAAGGCTTAACGGTAAATCTTTCCTCATTAGACCTTACAGAAGTAACTCGCATTGATTCCATGTTTAGTGGCTCCTCAGTTGACTTCGGCGATCTATTCTCAAGACAAAGAATATCAAAAATAGAGAATGCAAACTTTGCATTCCAAGTATATAAAAATACGAAGCATGTGATTGATCTAACAGGAATTACACAAGAAAACATCAATCCTTCATCATATCCTGACTACGGAGGATTCTTACAAAACGCCGAAATTCTTGGTGCTAAATTTGACTTCTCGCAATTTACAGGAAGATTCTCTGGAGCATTCTCTTTGTATGCAAATATGAATACATCTAAGATGCCACAGCCAAATCATGTGGATGCGAACGGAAGAAAGCCATATCTAGCTAATCTTGTTGTCGATTATATCTATGGTCTTGGAGCCCAAACAAGCTTTGACTTCTCAAATTATTCAGATCCAAATTTCCTCGAAAGTAACAATGTAGTTGTAAGAAAAAAGGGACTACAAGTTGTTAAAACATCAGAAAACACCGTATTCAATAGCATTGGCTATGGACTAGCATCAGAGTTCGATCTTTTCAAAGAAACAGATAAATACACTGGAAGATGGATTTTGAAATACAACACAAATGGATCCCCAGTGGCAGGAGAAAAGTATGCAACAAAACCTACAGATATGAATAATATCGCAGGATATTGGGTCAGAGAGACAAAGGCAAAGGGATTTGATTTAACCGCAAATGGTGGACGCTATTATGAAACAGATGATAGCAAATGGATCAAGAATTCAGATGGCTCAATGACATACGTCATGCCAATTATTGATAAGACACAAGAACACTATTTGGTTGAAGATGACAATCCAAACTACAGACGTGTAGATGCGACGAAAGAAATCAATGGCAAAAAGGTTTCAATCCTAAACTACGATGATAAGACAGGTAAGTTTGAGACAACGGTTATCAATGAATGCAACAATGTCGTTACAACGACAAGAAAGTTAAAGATTACAAAGAATGTTGATATCGAGGATGGAACATCATTTGCCTTCAACATTAAATTAACAGGCGAAGGTATTTCTGGTGTCCAAAAGTTTAACAACGTAATCTTCAATAATGGCGAAGCCGTTGTGAGAATCAACGGAAATTCGTCAACGGAAATTGAATTGCCAGCAAACGTAAACTACACAATCCAAGAACAACCACAGACTGGTTGGGCACAGGTAAGTGCAGAAAATGCATCAGGAGTATTAGATACTGATAAAGAGGCTGTATTCACAAATAAAAAGGATGTTCCACCAACAACGGCAAACACAACAGAGATTGTAGTTGAAAAGCATTTGCCAGAAACATACACTGGAACACATGAAGATACATACTTCAATATCACTGTAGAGTTTAGCGGATTAACACCTAATACAACATACAAATATGTAAACCAGGCAACCCAATACGAAGAAACTTTCACATCTGACGAAAATGGGCTAGCCTCTGTATCAACAAACGTTTCAAAAACAATTGCAGTAAAGTTTGTCTTTGAGGGTGTTGATCAGGTTAAATACAAGGTAAAAGAAACAGATGTTAAATCATTAGTGGATGGATACAAGATCGTTTGTACGCCATCAATCAAGATCTTCGAAGATGATAACCTCATCAATAATGAAGGCGGTAAAACAAACCAAGATTTCACTTCAAAGGTTTATACAGCGAAAACAGGCAAGACAAATAGAGCCGTATTAACAAATGATATTTCAGATGTATACTCAGCAACCTATGCAAAGAACCTCACCAATTCATCCTCTAGCGAAGATTTCCAATTCACAGGAAGCATTCGAGGCTTACGTTCACAAGATGTTGTAACACTCATTCATACGGATGAAGATGGAGAACAAACAAGAAAGACAGTTAAGTATCAAGGAGATGTCACTGCATTCTCATTTACTCTAAAAAATGGTGAAAACGTAGAAGTTGCAGGTATTCCAAAATATGCTGATATCATGGTCACAGAGGAAGAATCTGATGGATACATTTCAAACTGGAACAATGATATGACAGGTGAAGTAACGGAAAATAGAGAAGTTGGAATTGCCTATTCAACAGAGTGGATGAACCCTAAGCAAGAAGATTACATTTATATGACATGTAATAACGAAAAAGCACAGGTTATTAGTGTATCGAAAGATGTAAGAGGAAATGCAGGAAATAAGAACGACAAGTTTGACTTCAAGGCTAAATTAACGGATAACAACAGTAATCCATATACTGGCAGCCTAACACTGATTGATGCAACTGGAAATCATAGCGAATTAACGGCAGATGCTGAAGGATATTATAACTTCAAACTTGCAGATGGTGAAAAAGCTACATTATCAGGATTTGCTCAGGGAACATGGATCAAAGAAGCTAACGTTGTGGAAGATGAAAATGATTACACAACAACCGCAGAAGTGATCGGTAAGCAAGATAGTAAGCAAGAAGGAAAAGAAATTACCGCTGAAATTGCTGAAGAAGCTGCTTCCACTGAAATCAAATTTGTAAATACAAAAGGAATGGTAGTGCCAACAAATGTTGAGCTATCACAAATTGGAATTGCACTAATTGTGATTGGTGGCATCATATTCTTGTTGATCAAGAAAAAGAAAAAGATGGAAGAAGAATAAATGGTAAAAAAAGAGAGAAAAAACAGGCAAATATGGGGATTTATCCAACGAATTTTGATTACATGCATCGCACTGGTACTTTTAAATAAGTTTGTGGTAACAGCCACAATATACTACGACAACAACATGTTCCCGTCCATTAAAGACGGGGACCTAGTTGTGGTAGAAAAATATGATAAAGATATTCAATTAAGCGATGTAGTAATATATAAAAACAGACTCTATCGAGTGATCGCAAAATCTGGACAAGAAGTGGATATTTCAAAGGAAGGAATACTGACGGTAAATGGAATGCAACCTGCCGAAAGTACAAATTCGCTCACCAATAAAGGTGAAAAAGAATATCCGATCAAGGTTCCAGAGGGAGAAATCTTTGTTCTAAATGACTATAGAGAAGATGAAAGTGATAGCAGAGAATTTGGAACAATTAAAGAAAGCGATATCGAAGGGAAAGTTTTCTTCATCACACGAAGACGTGGTTTCTAAGCTTAGCTTCCACGCATAAAAAGTAAGCAACAGGAGAAGAAAATGAAGATTAAGAAATTACTTGGAAGCGTAGCAGCTTCAGCTCTAGCAATTGGAGCGACAACGGCAACAGCGTTTGCTGCATCTTACACACCAATTACAGGTGGTGATGTAACATTCAACACAACATTAACAACAGAAGGTGGTACAGCAGGAGCAAAGGTGTTTAAGGCTACAGTAACTCCAGGCACTGCAGTTGCAGCAACAGCAACAACACAAGGCGTCAAGGCTGGCGTAGGAACACCTACAATCGCTAACGTAGACTTAACTCAAGGCACAGAAGGAACAATCGACCTCAGCTCATGCACTTATACAGAGCCAGGTATCTATCGTTATATCATCACAGGTGGTTACACTGTTGGTGGTAAGGATAATATTGCTGTCGTAGATAGTGGTGCAACACGCACATTAGACGTATATGTAGTAGACGATGGTGGCACATTAAAGGTTGCAGCAACATTATTACACACAGGCACAGACGCTCCAGCATTAGCAGCAGCTGGTGATGGACAATATGCTCTTGATGATAAGGTTGATGGATTCTCTGGTAAGTTGTCAGCAGATGATGAAATCACAATCATGAAGAAGGTTACAGGAAACCAAGGTGATAAAAGTAAGAAGTTTACATTCACACTCGAAATCAAGAAGGCTATCCCTAATTTCACATATACATTAGGTGATACAACACTTGTTACAGATGGCGATGGTAACGGTACTGCAACATTCAAGCTTGCAGATGGCGAATCCGTTAAGATGGTATCCTTAATTAACGGTGCTGAATACACTGTTACTGAAGATGCCGATGGTTATAAGTCAACGGCTAAGATTGCTGGTGTAGCAGAAGGTGAAACAGCTGGTACATTAGGTGCTTCAGATAAGATCAAGACTGGTTATACAAATGATAAGTCAGGCGTTATTCCTACAGGTATCTTGATCAACAATAAGGCTGCTGTAGCTACAGTTATGGCTGGTGGCGTAGTGGCATTCATGATCATCAAAAAGAAGAGAGAAGTAGAAGCAGAGTAAACTATGAGAAGATCCATCAATAAGATATTTAGACACCTAAATAATGCCTATGATAATGCTATTCTTCTCGTTTGTATCGTATGCATGCTTATTGGCGGATATTCTATGTTGGACAACTACAATATCTATCACCAAGTAGAAGCGAAGCAAAACGTGGGATATCGTCCTAAAGTATCTGAAAAAGAAATCACATTCGATGATACCCCACTAGCTACCGCTTGGTTGTACGTGCCAGATACAAACATGAACTATCCAATCATGCAGGGAGAAGACAACTTAGAATACATTAACAAAGATTACAACGGGAAATACTCTCTCGCAGGCTCGATCTTCTTGGATTTTAAAAACAAGAAAGATTTCTCAGATAGCTATAATATTCTCTATGGACACCACATGGACAAAGGCTATATGTTTGGGGCTCTGGATAAATATGAAGATAAAGAATATTTCGATAAACATAAAACTGGATATGTATTAAGCAAAGAGCATATTTATAAGATAGAGTTTACAAAGTATGACACTACAGAAGCAACTGACGAAACAATATTCTCCCTGGATACCAAAAACCAAGCAAGAGGATATACAGAAGAAGATAAATTGATCGCATTAACAACTTGTAAAACGCCTAACACATTGTATAGATGTGTACTATTAGGGAAAATGCAAGAAATATCAAAAGAACAATATAAGAAAGAAGCGGAAAAGCAATGAGAAAAATATTAAGCAATGTCTTGATCGCACTTGGAATTTTATTTTCAGTTGTCACTCCAGTGTTAGCAAGTGACCAAGGAGTTACCATTAAGATTCCTGTCGAATCTGATTATGATGACGTAATCTTGGAAGGCGAAGGATTAAATTTAGAAATCAAAAATGAAATCGAACTATCCTATACGCAATTAGGAAACTACAAATACGAGATCTATCGTAAGGATGATGCTGAAAGCAAATATCATCTACAGGTAATGGTTCTAAACAATGATTCTGAAGAAATGGTTGCAGAAGCTGTCCTATCCAAAAATGACGACGCTCAGAAGTATACAAAGGTCGAATTCAAGAAAGATAAAGAGAACCCATCTGAATCTCCAAATAATATTCCAAGCAAGAAGAAAGATGAGATTGGAACAGGTATTGCGAATAACTTTATGATGACTGCAGTAACTGCTATTGCAGCCTTAGCAGCAGGTTCATTTATTGCCTTCAAGCTAAAATCAAGTGATTAAGGAATGATTCTCAGTTACTTATATCCGAACATTGAAAGGTAAAAGATATGCCAATTATAAATAGAGCAATCAAATACAGGCTGTATCCAACAGAAGAGCAAAAGGTGTTCTTTGCTAAAACATTTGGATGCGTCAGAAAGATCTATAACCTAATGTTGTCAGATAAAATTGCCAGCTATCAGAATACAGGTGAGTTTTGTAAAGTGGCACCAGCGATGTACAAGGAAAAGTATCCATTTTTAACAAGCCGTGAGTAAGAAGTCCCCCACTTCTATAAGTGGTGGGATGAAT
>ERZ772906.1168-NODE-1168-length-14567-cov-26.078349_pt1 | contig 14567 bp, 14 predicted proteins | sample MGYA00511338_ERZ772906 | MGnify/ENA primary metagenome ERZ772906 (study PRJEB29015, sample SAMEA2738076) | human oral metagenome | biome: human oral; feature: human-associated habitat; material: saliva | place: China | collected 2212 ... | reverse complement strand
GGTTTACTATGCCAAATATAAAATCAAGCACAGACTTACGAAATAATTATAACGACATATCTTCATACTGCCGTGAAACAGGTGAACCAGTTTACATTACCAAAAATGGTCGAGGTGACTTAGCTGTTATGAATATAGATTCATTCAACAAGCTTATGGATAGATATGAACTATATCGCCTTTTAGAGCAGAGTGAATCCGATTTTACCAGTGGTAACACTATGGACTTTAATGAATCCATAGAAAAACTTAGAGCGGAGATAAAAAATGGATCGCTATAAGATAATTGAGGAAAAAAACTCGTCTATATCCATAGGATATTACATACAAAACAAAGTTTACTAAACATTATTTAGTCATTGCCAAAATCTCTTCCTCGCTCATTCCAACGAGTTCTTTTGTCCAAAGTCCGATGATATCAGACATTATGCCATCGCATACATATGCATCATCATCACTTCCAAATCTACATGTAAAAAGTGGTTCTCTTGTCGCAGATTTATAAAAGTCCATAGCAAGCTCATGGAAGCTATTTGGACTAAAGTCTAGCGATAGTTCCTTTGCCAAGGAAGCTCTGCTTTCATCCCAGCTAAATCCCTCGATCTGACAATTCGCCCTTTGCTTTTCTATATACTTTTCACAGAATATCTTAATAAGCTTATCATTGCAATAAAAGTATTTACAATTGAAATCTGATATACATCCAGCACAAATCAAAAACTCAAGAAGTTTATCTAGACTTTCGGAAACTCTACCCACAGAGCCCTCACTGCTTATAAGGCCAATGCTTCCATCCTCAAGGAAAAGAAATTCGCCACCACTACCGTCACGCGCAAATACCTCTCCCTCCATAGAAAATATCTCTCCATGACCCTGAAACTCCGTGTCCTGTTCCTGCTCTAAAAAATAAATATCGCATTCACTCATGAGCCCGTGATTTAACTCAGCATTATTTCTTATCAAATTAAGAAGCTCTTCTCTACTAGGTTTTCCCTTGCTCATCTCTAAATTGTCCTTCCTTCCCTCGCACGATTACTTAAACAGCTTTCTCAAAAATTCAAAGGCCTTTTCGTTATATGGCGGAGCAATCTGCTTGATGTTAAATCTTGCCTTATTCCTATAAACACCGCGTCTATGCGAAAATGTCTCTATACTGTATTTACCGTGATAGGAACCCATACCAGAATGACCTACTCCACCGAAAGGCAGGCTATCTATAGAAACATGCTTAATGGTGTCGTTAATTGTAATATTTCCGCTTGATATTCTGCTCTTTACACTCTCGATATATTCTTTATTCTTTGAGAAAATATACATTGCAAGAGGCTTTTCCCCATCTCTGACCTTATCAACAGCTTCATCTAAACTTCCGTATGAAACTATAGGAAGTATCGGTCCGAATATTTCATCTGCCATAGCTGCACTTTCGCTTACGCTGGCATCCCCAAGTTTTCCTAGATCAAGAAGGGTGGGCGCTATATACCTTTGTTCTATATCAAAGTTCCCACCGAAGACAACTAAGTCCTTATCGCTTTCTAGTATTTTTGCAAGTCTTTCCGTCTGTTTCTCATTTATTATGCGTCCATAGTCAGGATTTTCTTTGATGTTTTCCCCGTAGTGCTCGTGTATTACGGCTTTGAGCTCCTCTATCAAAGCAAGTTTTCTGCTCTCATGAACTAGAACATAATCTGGCGCTATGCAGGTTTGTCCGTTGTTTAGGAACTTTCCCCAAGCTATTCGCTTTGCTGCAAGCCTTACATCAAAGTTTTCATCCACAAATACCGGACTCTTTCCTCCCAGCTCAAGAGTTGTTGGAGTTAGGTTCTTCGATGCTGCCTCCATGACGATTTTTCCAACGCGAACGCTTCCTGTGAAGAAGATATAATCAAAGCGCTGGCTTAGAAGCTTTGTGATTACATCTACACCGCCGCATACAGATGCGACATAGCATTCATCAAATGCCTCCCTTAAGATATCCGAGATAACTTTTTCGGTTTCTGGCGCAAGTTCGCTCGGCTTTACAACCGCAGTGTTTCCTGATGCAATCGCTCCAATCAGTGGCTCCATTGCAAGCTGAAACGGATAGTTAAAGGGAACGATTATAAGAACGCTTCCATAAGGCTCATACTCTATATAGCTTTCACCATACTGAACTATTGGCGTGTTAACGCTCTTTGGCTTAGTCCACTTTGATAGATTCTTTACAAATAGGTCTATACTTGCATAGATCCCACCCACTTCGCTAAAAAAGCCCTCTTGCTCAGGCTTTCCAAGATCCTCTTTTAGAGCGTCAAGCACCTTCTGTTCGTAGATTTTGATGGCCTTCTTTAGACGCTTTAGCTTTGATATACGAAACCCTATATCCCTGGTTTCACCAGTTCTAAAGTAATCCTTTTGTTTCTGAAGAAGCTCATTTAATCTGATGTTCATATCTTCCATGTCTATCTCCTTTTGCTAGATTTTTATAGCCTTTGTTCTATCCCTTTTCTGGACACTGTCATGAAAAATCACCTTGCCGTGAATTGCGTTTTGGTGTGCTGCAAGAATAAAGGGAACAAGCGACGCCTTTAGGGAATATATTGCTATAAATCCAAGGATTATTCCTATGCTTTTGATGTCATAATGCTTAACTAGTCCCACGTAAAGGGCCATCAGGTTTAATGAAATATTTAGCAAGCTTGCCATACTTGCTATCAAAATATTGCTTCTCACCTTAGGCCTTATGATTTTTATCAAAAATATGCTTAGCAGAGAAATGTTATAAACGCATATAGGTAACGCATTTTTTCGGTAGATAATCAGGCTCTTTCTATTATAAAGTGCTCTCGGATATCCTCCTCCAGAAACCGCATTTATCCATACGTGAGCCACTGCATCAACTTCCTCCCATGGCACGGTGATGTTTATTTTTTTGATATATATGCCTGATTTTCCGATTGAAAGCTTCCAACTTGCAAAATGCAAGAGAACACTTATTGCTATCAAAATAGCAAAGCCGCGGTAAGCATACTGATAAGGGCTAAGGCTCATTTCAAGAATTCCTAAGTCTAAATCTACATTATTATTGCCTACTTTATGATATGTAATTACATAAAACACTGTAAGCCCATACATCAAAATGAATATAGGATACCTGTAATAAATGCTGTGAAATTTGATTCCTTTTTCCATTTCTACCTTCTTATCTTTTGCGCTAAAGAATAAATCTCCTCCATATCGCGCATCTCGCTTGTTCCTATAGGGTTACTAGTAGTAGGCCCTGTTATCTTCCTATATTCCTTGGCCCTAGCTCTAAATTTAATATTTCCACTGTCGGTATATATATTCAAATTAACGGATTTTGCGTTTACACCATCCATTTTGATACTAGCCCTGCAGTCTATGATTTCTCCAGACAAAAGTTCTTCGCTCCCCTGCCAAACCCTTATGCTATCACTGTAAATCTCTACGGTGTAATCCTTTATCAGGCTTTGCTGTATTTTCTTGGTTAGAGCAAAGGCGCCTGCTAAGCAGATCGAGACAATTACAAATAGGATTACTTGATTCTCTATGATAAAATTGTTTGGTCCAAGATAGAATAGTGCCATTTTTATACCTAGTATAGGAAGCATCAAAAGTGCCGGAAAGGCGAATCCTATGATAATATCTGATTTTGATGTTGTTGCTGTAAATTTATATTTTTCCATAGTTTTCCTACTAAATAATCTGTATCTTGATGGCTTACTACTGATTAAATGTTACGATGACAGTCTTAATGCTCTTTGAACTTTGAGATTCAATGAATAGAACCTTTATATTTTTAAAAGCGACACCTTCGGTTCTCTCCTGCTCGCTATTTGGCTTTGATATATTCAAAGCTTTATACGGATCAACCCACTCCCTGCGCTCGTCATAAATTAGCTCTATCGACTTATCTTTGATAAATATAGTATCAGAGTTTGAGATTACCATCTTGTACAGGGTCGCATCGTATAGCGAGCAAGGCGAATCTGTCATGTTCTTCACCTGAATCTCTATTCTTGCACTTCTATAATCGTCTTTCTTAGCCAGTGTATATGTTTCACTGATTTCACCCGGCTGTAAAACTATGCTGCTTAAATCAGCACCTGTCGGATTATCTAGATCCATAACCTTGTAAAGACAATCTTCAAAGCTGTCACCTCCGAGCATAAATGTACGTCCCGAGCTTGCTCTAATCATTACACCATTTGGATTCATAGCATGCGTCTGAATCTGTGGGGCAAGCTCTGCATATAGCTCATCAAAGCTCTTCATTGTAACCTTGCCATTCTCAGCTCTTCCAACATCTACATATTTGCTCTCATCGCTTACATCGCCCTTGAATCTGATTCCATGGATATCAAATCTTAGAGGTAAGTTCTCTACATCAATCAAAGCACTATACTTCTCACGCACTGTGTTAATAAAAGCAACAAATCTGTCATATGAAGTTTTTAGTTCATCAATCGATTTTACTTGGGCAGAATATGCTAGTTCCGGATCCAAATACTCAATATGGTCCTTTCCCATATCCGTTGAAGATTGGAAAGTCTTAATTACATGTTCAGTAAAAACATCATCAAAATCATTCCATACAAAGGAACCCATAAATGGCTGATGCGAAACTGTAATATTAAATTTGAGACCCGGATATTTCTTGAGGCTTACAATATAGTAACGCTTATGCTTTGGGTTTTGCTCAAGGGTATACTCATTTTCCCCATAAACCCTATCAAGATATTTATCAATTCTTGCCTTATCCTCCTTAGGATTAGAGCACCCCATCAAAAGGAGAACAGCGATTCCGATAATAAACAAAACGACATATTTTTTCATAGATATTACCGTCCCAATTTAGCTTAATTTTAGCAATAGATTTATACCAATATTATACCATATTTTAAAATTCTTCATAGCTTTGAGTTTGAGTAAGTCCTTGCTTTGATGCATCAAAAAAGATAGAGACAGGGCATGACCCTGCTCTATCTTTGATATAAATATTTATTTTACTACATAGTCCTCGTGATCATATTCTGCCCTCATCTCTGGCGAAAGCTTGTCCATGAAGTCTCTTCTTCCAAGCTTTAAGATGATTGATACGGTCATAACAGCAAACATTACGAAGCAGTAAATCGTCATCGGCATAATCTGAACTCCTGTTAGTGGTGCACCGGAATCCTTTGCAAAGCCTAGCGTGTAGACAACAGCCGGCGTCCATGGCAAGCAGTATGCCAATGTGTTTGACTGAGCATCCATGAGGTTTGCAGTTCTGTAAGGTGAAATTCCGTGTTGCTTTGATAGCGGCTTAGCAAATGAAGCACCAACTGCTAGAATTGCAGGAGCATTTAATCCCATGATACCTGACAAAATGATTACCATAGCAGAGATTACAAATTCTGCACCTGTTGCTGTCTTTGCAACCTTTCCAAGTCCATTTAGTATCAAAAGATCTCCCTCTCCCTGTCTCATGATATTTATTGATCCAAAGAGCAGAAGCGCTAGAACTATAACCTGAATCATTCCAGCAATACCATCGTATAAAACGCCTCCAACCACGCGGTCAAGACCTTCGCCTCCAACTGAGAACACTGCAGGGAGCGTAGAGTCTGAATCAATGTGAATCAAGTCGATAAGTCCTGTCGGAACAGCAAACACTAGAGCAAGTATTATACCTATTGATGTAGCTATGATGATATCACCTGACTTTATCGCGATGTAGATTGTTATAGCTACAGGTATTAGCATGATGAGAGTCATTGGATTGTAGCTTGCGTTTTCAGTTGCTCCATTCTTATCTGGTCCGAGCATCATGCTCACGATTATGAATACTGGAATCGATATTGCGCATGAAATGATACTGTACTTAAGTCTTGATCTTACAACGCCTGGTACATCAACACCCTGAGTTGCAGCAGAGCAAATTGTTGTATCAGAAATAGGGGCTAGATTATCACCAAACGCCGCTCCCGAAATAATTGCACCTGCTAATAGTGGATGGTTGCATCCTAGAGCAACACCTGCTGGGTAAAGCACGCCCATGCCTGCTGCAATTGTTCCAAATCCTGTTCCTGAAGCTGTTGCAAACACCGCTGAGGCAAGGAAGGTGATAATTAGGAACATCGTAGGTCCAACACCTGCATTTGCTGCTACGCCTGCTATGCCTGCTGCAAGTCCAGAAACCCTCAAAACTCTTGAGAATACTCCAGCAAATATCCAGCACACGATAGGAACTAAGCATTCTTCACTTGCCATACCTGAGATAACAACCTGTGAGTACTGCTTTTTGTCCTTTGATAGAAAGAAAGGAATCAAAAGTGCAAGAAAGGCTGGTACCCAAAGCGCACCATCTGAAATTGATCCCCAAACAAAGGTTGTGATAATTATCGTGATGATAAAAATCACAAATGGCAAAAGAGAGACTCCCGCGCCACCATAGAATTCTAAACGTTTTTTCCCTGTTTCCATATAAATCCTCCTGAGTAAATATGAAAAATAACTAGCATAACAAATTCATCGAATCTATCCATCCCCCATACTGTAAAGCTTCGACACAACTTGTTCTTATATCCATTGTGCCTTAAAATATGAGAGCTTTCAAGTAATTGTACAAAATTAAACAGTGCTTGCTAAATAAAATTATCAGAATTGGATTCACGCACATTTTTTTGTTGACAAATATATACACTTCCCTTATAATATGTATTGTTGCTAACGCAATTTATTAGGTATTCCGAGATAGCTCAATGGTGGAGCAACCGGCTGTTAACCGGTAGGCTGTGGGTTCGAGCCCCACTCTCGGAGCCATTTTTTTCGCCGGTGTGGCGGAATTGGCAGACGCCCGGGACTTAAAATCCCGTGATCCTAACGGATCGTACCGGTTCGACCCCGGTCACCGGCACCACTTTCTGTAAGGTCACAAACTTAATATCGCGGGGTAGAGCAGCTGGTAGCTCGTCGGGCTCATAACCCGGAGGTCGCAGGTTCAAGTCCTGTCCCCGCAACCACGCAAAATGTATCCCTAGCCATGAGGCTAGGGATTTTTTGTTAAATTTTTATATAATCTAATAGAATTATGTTGATGGTTTAATTAAAGCTAAAACTAAACTTTTATGAAATTTGTATATGTGATAAAATACAGTTGATTAAATAAATAAGTGATATTCGATTTTTGATTTATATGCATTGGAGAAGTTATATATGACATCAATAGATTTTTTAAACAAACTGTATAAAATCCTAGATTTACAAGGATATAGTCTTTCTTTTTCTCCAGCCAAGTCTAAGAACTATATGCTGTACTGCAACGGTAACTTTATCGGAGGATTGTTTGACGACGAGTTGTGCTTTGTCTATGCAGACAGCGTGAATGACTTGCTTGGACACCCAGAACCCGTCTACCGTGGGTACTCAAGCACAGCCTTACACAAAATGTTGATAATACCAGAGGAGCACTGGAAAACAGCTTTAAAACTACTCTATGCGGAGAAATTTGACCATAAGCGATTGGTATACGACATTACATATACCAGTATTGGCGCAGCTGTAGTGGAGGATTTCTATGACAAGAACATTGTGTTCTTGCAGTTCTGCTTCGAAAGAAAACTACTTGTAAAAAACCCTCTAGATCAGCAGAACCGTATCCTTCAAATGGTATATCTAAACAAAGATCTGACTGAAACAGGCCAATATATATTTCCAAAACTGCTACAAAAATTTCTCATTTATACAGATAGTAATGGGAAAACCAGTTTGGAATCCATGTTGAAACGTTGGTACAATAAGCTTAATCTACAAAAGAAGTAACTAATAATGATTTTATATTATTTACGCTTTTGTCCTATGGCACTCGATTTTTCCCTTCCATACAATTCAGATAGTCTATAGGGATATTTGACCACTTCAATAATCCATTCAGTGATATTTTTGATTTTCATTCAGTGATATTTTGTATTTCTGTTCAGTGATATTTTAAACTCTATCAAGATCATATATAATAATATAAATATTTATATGTCTACATATCTTTGCAATAAAATATAGGATAACCCAAGATAAAACAAAGGTTATCCTATATATTTATTCGTTTTCAATAATTTTATCTAGCACCCTTCCCATTCTGGTTACCATCGGCACTACTAGTGCATTTCCCATACAGAATCTACGCATTCTATCAGGCATACCTTCTGTCCAGTTATCATATCAAAATATTATTATCATATAAATAACTAAGTCTATTCACTATAAATACAGCATTCTTAATCTACACATTTTCTCTTGGTTAATCAATCAAATAATCAAACTCATCATTAAGGAGTCCCATATAGTCATTATCCATATACACTTGATACACTTTGTCTAAGGATTTTTTATCATTTATACCTTTCTCAAAGCTAATCAAAGCCTTTGTAAAATCCTCAAAATTATCATTTGCCATTTTCTCAAGTGTGTTTCTCATTTCTTTGAAATCCATTATTCTGTCTCCTTTATTTTCCTGATTGATCTATATACTATAACTCCCCCACACAGATGTCTATAACAATTTCTGTTCTAGTTAAAATGATTCTGCGTATAAAAAACAGATATCCGAAGATATCTGTTTTTCTCTCTAATAAGCTTAGGCGGGACCGCCTTTGGTCGCCCGCATTTCTCGACCCACCATTTCGGTGGCGCGTTGGAGACGGCTACTTTTCAACCTCTAAGCTTGTTATACTATTTATACACCTATACTAGCTAATTGTCAAATTTATTTTAGATGCTTTCGTCTATAAAGAATCATTATGGATTAGTGTGCTCATGTATGCACCCTTCTTGAAGAAGGATGTGCTTACGCCCCATGCGACTGCTGAGCAAGCTAGTTCGCCAGCATGCTTTGCTTTGATGCTTCTGATGTCAATAACTATTCCGTGTGGATATAGCTCTGCATCTAGGTGCTGCTTTAGACTGTCTGCACTGCCTGACTCTACTGCTTTGATTGAGCGCTTTGGATTTGAATCCCACCACTCGTCTGGCTTGCAGAATGAACCGTCTGCTCTCATCTCACTAGATGAAAGGCTCTGTGCACAGATTTCTCTGAATTCAATTCATCATACTTGCTTCTTGATGAAGTTATGAAAAAATTAAAGAACCTTAGTTACACTCTAGGAATGATTTCTGAAGAACTAAATATTTCAACCACACAGATAAGCAATTATCTTGACTCATATGTTGTTGTCCCTAATCTTCCTCTTCCTGAGTCCGTTGATATAGTAATAAAAAATGACATTTTCCACATGAATTTCATGCGAAAAATGTCATTTTTATTCATAGTCACCAACCCGATAGTTTAGAGATGTATTTTTCTAACCAACCCGATAATTTATACTATCATTTTTTCAGTTCGGATTTGAAATTGTAAGCTTATTTCTTTTTAAATAGTATCTATATGCAAGTCCTGAAACAATAGTGTCAAATGCGTTACCACAGCCAAACATTATAGCAATTCCTACAAGCGTTGGAATCCATATGCCATTTAGATACAGTATGAAGAAAGTGCCGTAGTAAAGTGAATTTGTTACCACAGACTCGAACAACATGTAGTTTGTTTTACCTCTTCCATAAAAAGTCGAGTCAAATACATTTTGAATTGCATAGAGTACATAGAATCCAAACAGAACCATGACGAGAGAGAATAATTTATCTACATCATTAAATCGCAAAATATACTGCATAAATGGTTTATATACCGGAATTAAAATCACCCATAGTGCACACACAAATCCTGTAATAGTAAAATATCCCAAGGTATTATTCCGTATTGCATTTTCATCTTTAGCTGTTTCCTGCTTGATCAATTCACCCAGCTGTGTTATTGGTAGAAGCATCCAGCCCCATATAAAGTTATTTGCAACCCAATATGTGCCCTGTTCTCCAACCATGTTAACCATTCGTGAAACCATCAAAATATATGCTATATTTCTTACAAACGATTCCACACCGGAAACTCCACCAATCTTTACGAATTCCTTTGCCCAAGTAAATGACATTTTATCTTTATTTAGAATACTGTAACCCTGTTTTGCAAGTATAACAATTACTGTAACAAACAACAATCCGTTAACGATAACATTTGAATATGCAATTCCATTTACACCCAAATTCGCGGAGAATGGCAATGTCGAAACAAGGAATGTGTCGAAAATAAGGCATAAGACAAGTTTTGTTACGGTCAAAATGTATATCAACTTATCTTTTCCAAGCGAAATAAGCGCAACTGAGCTGAAGCTTAGTAAAATACCAAAGATATTTGCAATGCTTTCTATCCTTACATACTTTGCTGATTCAGGAATTATTTCCTTTGTTGTAGCCATTGCGCTTAGCATCTGCTCCGCATAAATTATTATAAAAATCGACAAGATTGAGTAAATAAGTAGAGATATCAAAAGTCCAGTTTTCAACCTGTTTATGAACTCATTTTTATTTTCAATAACTTTACCAACAAAGAAAAACAGAGGTAGTATTATTGCTTCATTTACAATTTCGTAAATTAAATTTATCCAAGAGAGCTGTCCAGCAATTGAATATGCCCACTCCCCAGGCAGTTGCCCCAAAAAGAATGTTCGCACAGTTGTATAAATAGTTGGGCAAAGCCCCATTACAAGTAGTGCAACATAAAGACGCCAATTGATGTTTTTAAGTGATATTTCAATTCGTTTCATCATTATCTTCCTTACCTTGTAACTAAATAACATCTTACTAATTGTCCATAAATATACACACAAAAAGCAGCCTTAAGACTGCTTATATATCTCTATAAAGAATCGTTATGAATTAGCGTGCTCATATATGCACCCTTCTTGAAGAAGGATGTGCTTACGCCCCATGCAACTGCTGAGCAAGCTAGTTCGCCAGCGTGCTTTGCTTTGATACTTCTGATGTCAATAACTATTCCGTGTGGATATAGTTCTGCATCTAGGTGCTGCTTTAGACTGTCTGCACTGCCGGACTCTACCGCTTTGATTGAGCGCTTTGGATTTGAATCCCACCACTCATCTGGCTTGCAGAATGAACCGTCCGCTCTCATCTCACCAGATGACAAGCTCTGTGCACAGATTTCTCTGATTCTCCCTAGCATCTCCTCATCAATTATTCCGTCTTTGATTGAGTATGCATAGCATGCGCATGCTACTCCGTCGTCGTCTAGCTCTTTGATTAGATAAAGGTTTGATACGCCTCTTTCTGCGAACTTCTTCCACTTTGACGCCACCTTATTTAGGCGTGGATTTGTGTATATTGATGAGTTTCCACTCTCTAGAGCTGATTCGAGCTCAGCTAAATTTACATTTTTCTTTTCCCAGTTGTCGATAAAGTTAATTCTTAAATCACTCATTTGCTTTCCATCCTTCGTAATCTTCTTGCCAGCTGGCTAATGTATCATCATCAAACACGAGCATCGTGTCTCTGAACGGCTTTACATTTATCTCTGCAAAGAAAGGTCCTTTCTTACTGTGGTATGCAGAGATTCCTTTTCTTGATTTAATTGAAAACTGCACCTTGTAGATTCCTGCTGCAGCGAGAATCGATGGTGTTATGCGCTCTTCCGAAAAATATGCATCATCCCATTTTTCGCCGTCAGTGCTGATCTTAACATCGTAAAAGTCTCCGTATCCGTTGTTTATCTTTAGATAGATTTTGGATAGAATCCTGTCGCTTCTCATGCTTTTAATGGCCTTGAATGATTTCTTATACTGCCACTGCTTATAGCCTAGCTTTATCATGCTTAGGAAGAACAAAGCAGTTAAGACCGCAAATATTATCCACGGCTTTTCTTTTATAAAGCTTAAAATATTGTCCAATCCAGTTCCCTTTCTTACTTAGCATTTGTATTTTATAGTGAATGTGCCCTAGTGTCAAACACTATTCTAAGAATAGCTTTTGTTCTTTTCCGCACGCTCTTCTTCGATGTTTCTCTGCACGAGCTTTATCTTGTTTGCGTACTTTTCCTCTAGCTCCTTTTCCCCTGTAATCTTGTATATTTCAACAAGCTCAGTCATTGCTTCGATGTTGCTTGGAGATAGTTTTAGCACCTTAAGGAAGGATTCCTTAGCCTTTTCAACATCGTCAATATTCTTGTAGGCAATTCCTAGGTAGTACCAGAGTGGCCACCAGTTTTTGAACCTTTCGCTTTCCTCATAGGAAGAAAGTATATTAATTCCGTCAGCAAATCTATTTGATAGAATGCAGTTATATCCTGTCTCTATCAAAACGGGTTCCTCTAGGTCCGCAAGCCTTTCCTCTATTTCCTCTCTCATTGCCTTCTTTTCTTCACTCTCGTCTCCCTCTATTAGCGCAAGGAAGTCCTTCCAAGTCAGCTGAGCTTTGATGTAAAGACCAAGGTTAAGGTATGCGTATCCAAGGAAGTAGAATCCCATGTCAAAGTCCGGCTTATCAATGGTCAGACGCTCAAACGATTCTAGCGCCTCAGCCTTGTATCTGCCAACGTAGTCCTCGCCCTCACCGATTTCATATGAATCCTTGCAAGCTCTAGCGTAGCAGTAGAGCGCATCTGATGACTTTGGATCTATCAAAAGCGCCGCACGAAATAGAATGCATGCGTAGTCGAAATCATTCTTTGATGCAGCTTCAATACCCTCGTTTATCAAAGGCTTGGCAAAGTCTGTACCGAAGGAGCGCTTTATATACTCGACATAGCTATCGCGGAATTTGAAATTGATATCGCATCCGATGATGACAGCCATATTGTGTGCAATCTTGACATTTGTAAGGTTTGTCAAATCGTCCTTGCGGATAGGTACAGGTACATTTGACAGGATATCAAAGAAGTTGTTCTTCTTAAGATAGTTTTCGGACAGCTCATCAAAGATATAGTCCTTTGTATGGGGATAGAGAAATTCTCCTATTCTATCCTGAAGCTCCTGTGGCTCGCCATTTGCACTGGCCTTAGCCTTTGCCTTGCTCGCCTTAGCGTCCTTTGCTGCTTTATCTTTTTGTTTATCAGTCATGGTTTAACTCCCATCCTTTTTTCTTGAATTTTTTAACTGCATCCGGATTCATAGTCCTGATTAAATCCTCCTCAATCAAGTGATTTGCCTCGCCTGCCGGAAGCCTATCCTTGTTTTCGCAGACGAAGGCATAGAGAATTCTGTAGATATCCTCCTTGCTGTGCGACTGCTTTTGGAATCCCTTCATGTAGTAGAAATCTGCAAGCATTTCGTAAAAGTCGAAGGAGCTATTTGATATTGAGCGCTCTATAAACTCAATCGACCAAGTGAATCCGCCGCGGTTATAGTAGAGGTCTAGAACCTTTTCTATCATCTTAAGCCTAGCTAGCTCCTTAGCCGAGATATAGCTATTGCTGATTACCTCGTAAGGCGCCCTGTCTCTCCATACATATCCGTGCTTCTTGCGCTCATCGTAGGCCCTTGTTCCTTTAAGAAGCTTTAGGAAGCCGAGCTGAAGCATATCAGGTCTTAAGCTGTAAACACGGTTAAACGACCTTGCAAAAGAATGGTAATTCTCATGCGGAAGTCCTGCTATCAAATCGAGGTGAATGTGGATATTCTTACCCTCCTGTAGCTTCTTCACATTCGACATCAGCTGATCGATATCCGTATCTCGACCAATGGCCTTAAGCGTCACAGGATTTGTAGTCTGCACGCCTATCTCAAACTGAAACTGTCCCTTACGAGCTTTTTTGAGCAGATAAATCTGCCTGTCTGTCAGAAGTTCACCGCATATCTCAAAGTGAAAGTTAGTGATACCATTATCGTTTTCTATGAGAAATTTCCAGATTTCATACGACCTAGCCTCACTGAAGTTGAATGTTCTATCGAGGAACTTTACCTGCTTAACCTTATTTACAAGAAAGTATCTAAGCTGTCTTTCGACCTTTTCGGTATCTAGGATGCGAAGTCCCTTTTCGACCGATGAAAGGCAGTAGCTACAGCGGTATGGACATCCTCTCACGCTCTCATAATATATGACTTTGTCGCTCTCAAGCTCAAGGTACTCGTACGGAAACGGGAGCTGGTTGAGGTTCATAGGCTTTGACAATTCGTTACATACAATTTCTTCGCCAGACCTGTAGCATAGTGATTTTACCTCCGCAAGTCCGCTTGCTTTCACATCAAAGCTAGGCTCTCCATCCTGCATGACAAGCGCCTTACAGAATTCAAAGAATCCGTTTTCTCCCTCGCCTCGAATGACAAAATCTATCCAAGGGTTTGCTCTCATGAGTTCCTTAGTCTCAAAGCTCACCTCTGGTCCTCCGAGTAAAATCTTCGTATCTGGACAGGCCTTCTTTACCTCGCTTGCGATGATTTTGATTTCCTCAATGTTCCAGATATAGCATGAGAAGCAGATTAAATCATATCCGCCTCTTACGATTTCCCCATAGACATAGTCACTGTCGTTGTTAATGGTAAACTCCTGAAGGCTGATATCAAGCCCCGAGCCTACTGAAACGCCGTACAGGTATTTCAGTGCTAGGTTGGAATGAACATATTTAGAATTTAGTGTTGTAAGCAAAATTCTCATCTTATTCCTCATCAAAGCTAGAGCAGTCTGAAGCG
>ERZ772906.1167-NODE-1167-length-14575-cov-8.133609_pt1 | contig 14575 bp, 13 predicted proteins | sample MGYA00511338_ERZ772906 | MGnify/ENA primary metagenome ERZ772906 (study PRJEB29015, sample SAMEA2738076) | human oral metagenome | biome: human oral; feature: human-associated habitat; material: saliva | place: China | collected 2212 ... | reverse complement strand
TTGTGAAACAACAAGGTTCCCGGGAACCCACCCGATGCGAAGCATCGTGGAAGGGAGGGGCTCTTATTTATAAAATTAATATTTTACATAATGGATAAACAAGGGAGAGAGTATATGCGAAATGAAAGATTACCTGCAGAGGAGAGAAAATGGCAGATAAGATATTGTGCGAAAGATGTTTTTCTTCGTAAGGGATTTCATAATACAACTATGGAAGATGTTATTTCAGAGAGTGGTTTGAGCAAAGGTGGAGTTTATAGATATTATAAAAGTACTACTGATATGCTCTATGATTTAATGGAAGATGGTTGTGTATATAGATATAATATAGTAGATAATTTTTTGACAGCTAATAAAAATTTAGATAAATATGATATTGTATCTGAAATGATTGTGGATAAAATTTTAGATGATAATGAACTTTCTAAAGTTTACGCTATGTTCCTTCAAGAAAAGCAATACGATGAAAATTTAGAAAGACTATTCTTGAAATTGAAAGAAGAAACTTTTTCCGATTTAAATAAACTTTATAAAAAATTTGGTTTTTCTTTTGATTTTAATGAATATAATTTTATAACAGATTTTATGAACAGTTTAGTTTTGGGAATAGAAATACTAAGTGCTAAAAATTCATTTTTTGAAAATCGAGCACTTATTAAAAATATTGTTAGAGAATATTTAAAAAATGCAGAAGGAGAGTAGATTGTTCTACTCTTTTTCATTGTAAAACAATAGTATTATCGGATAATGTGCAACACAAAATATTTAAAATAGCATTATTACAATTTTGTAATAAAAAATTTTTGAAGAATTTTTGAGTGGGATATTGTAATTTTTACTATAATAAAAATTTAACGAATTTTTTTAATAAACAAACTTTGAATAATCATAATGTATATTTTTATAATATAACGTTTTAAATATATATACTTTATTTTTTTTGATGTTTTAGTTTTTATACTTTTATATAAGATAAAAATTAAACAATATTAACTATTAATTAAATGTAATATAATAAAATTAAAGATTGTAAAAAATAACTGATATACTTTTATTGGACTATAGTAAGTTATTTTTATAATATCATTTTTATGATAAAATAATAAAAAAATAAAGGAGGATATATATGAATCAAAAAATGTTAAAAAAATTTCTAGTTGCTTTATTAGCATTTAATATTTTTACAACAGGAGCATTTTCGGCGCACGAAAATGATAATAAAATTACATATGCACAAGAAAAACAAAGTTTTGCCTTTGTTATTTCAGATCAAAGCGGTCCAATTATGACTAAGGATTTTACTTTTGAAGTATTAGATGAAAAAGGTGGGAAAACAGAAGTTAAAAGTATGATGTCCATGTTGAATTTAAAACTTTCAAAAGGCAAATATACTGTTAGGTTAAAAGATGATGAATATACTATGAAAGATGTAAGTTTCACAGTAACGGATGATGGAATTGCTAATTATGATAGTATTGCAAACTTTATGCTTACAAAGAAAAAAGCAGAAGAAAAAGCAAAAGAAATTCCAATTACTATAATGTTAACTACTCAAAATGGAAAAAATAAAGATGTTGTAATGGGAAATTATGAATTTGAAATTTTAGATAAAAGAACCGGAAAACTTATTACAACAGTAAAATCTGATAAGTCAATGTTGAATGTAAAACTTCCTGATGGAATTTATACATTAAAGCTTAAGAAAAATAATGATTATACAATGAAAGATATTCAATTAGATGTATATGAACAAGATAATTCATTCACTATTGATGGAAAGGCGTCTGTTGAATTGAATTTAGTAAAAATTGGTTCAGAAGATGAGAAAAAACCTGAAGAGATAAAAGGTTCAAATGAAGTTTTAGTAAGGGTATTATTTGACGGCAAGCCTAAGAGTAATTTTTCTCTTGCATTAATGGAATTTGATCCAATTCCTAATATAGTACAACAAAAATCAACAGATGAAAAAGGTGAAGTTAAGTTCAGCGGTTTTAAGAGCAATGTAAAATATCAAATAAGACTTAGAAGCGCGGATAAAACAATGACTTTTGAAACTGAAGTTTTTGAATTCACTACAAATGAAAAGGGAATGGTTACAAAGATTAACAATAAAGAAGTGAATAGCAAGGAAGATGCTGTTGTAGAATTTAGAGGTTCTAATAAAGATTCTGAAAAATTTAAAACTTTTCCAGTTGAATTTTATGCTAAATATAAAGATGGAACTCCTGCAAAGGGAGTAGAGTTTTCTATCAATAGATTGTCCCCAAGATTATCTTCATACAGAAAAGTAAAATCTGATGAAAATGGGAAAGTTGTTTTTATGCTTGAGGGAGAAGCTCCAAAGGGAACTTCTTTTGGAAGACTTTATAATATAACAATTTCAAAAATGGAGATGTTTAAGCATAAATCAGTTCCTTTTGGAATGGACTTTACAGTTGATGATAAAGGAAATATCAAAGTTATAAGTGTCGAAAGAGAAATAGGCGATAAAGATACAGACACTTCAAATCCCGATAAATACAATAAGACATTTACGCTTGAAAAAGAAGATAAAACATATATTTATAACGAATTTAAAGCTCAATATGAAAAAGCTGTTGAATATTTAAAAAATACTAAATTTGAAAACAGTAAAGAAGCAAATAAGGCTAAAAAAGATCTTGAAAATGTAATCTTTGCATCAAAGGCAGAGTTAGAAGAAACCATTCCGGAATATGCATTAAAAAAGACAGATGAATTGAAAAACGCTATGGATAATTTGAAAAAGTTTGAAATAGCGAACGAAAATCCAAGCAAACCTGAAGAAAAAGTAAATAAGATTGTAAATTCCAAAGAAAAAGTTACAGTTGAAAGTGAAGGTTTAAATGCTAAATTAAAATTAATTGTGAAAAGATTAGATAAAAACACAGTTGAAACTTTAAAAAATAAAAATGCAGATTTATTTGATATTTTCTTTACTCTTGGAAATGGTACTGAAAAAATGCCTAAGCAAAATTATAAGCTAACATTGGAAAAAAGAAAAGGAGAAATTGTTAAACAAGTTTGTTATGTAAATGAAGATGGAAAATTGGAAAAGCTTGAATTTACACAAGATGATAAAAATGTTACTTTTACAACTACTCACTTTTCAAAATATGCAGTAATTTATGAAAATAAAAGTGAAGTAAAAAGAAAAGTAAAAAAAGACGTTAAGAAAGCACAAAAAATGCCAAAAACTTCTATTTCTGGAATTAGTTTAGCTGTTCCAACATTACTTTTTGGAGCAATGATTGTCATAAATAAAAAAAGAAATAAATAGTTAATTTAAAAAATCTCAAGGTTAGAGCTTTGAGATTTTTTCGTTGACATAAAAATTTTTATCGGTTATAATTTGTTTTGATTGATTTGAAATTTTAGATAAGAGAGAGATTTATGAGAGATATTGAAGTTAATAATAATGATTCTGGGCAAAGAATTGATAGATTTTTAAAAAAGTATTTGAATAATGCAAGTACTTCTATGATTCAAAAATTTTTGAGAACAAAAAAGATAAAAGTTAATAGAAAAAAGGTTGATTCAAGCTATATATTAGCCTTAAATGATGTAATTAATATTTTTATTTATGAGGAAGAACTTGAAAAACTGATAGTTTCAAAATCAAAAAAATATTCTTATTCAAAAAAGCTTGATATTGTATATGAAGATGAAAATATTATCGTTATGAATAAACCTAAAAATTTATTATCCCATGCATCATCTAAAGAAGATTATGGAAATAATTTGGTGGATTTTATGATTGGATATTTGCTTGAAAAAGGAGATTATAATCCAAGAGCTGAAAAGACTTTTGTTCCTGCAATAATTAACAGATTGGATAGAAATACTTCAGGGCTTGTTATAGGAGCAAAAAATTCAAAGGCGCTTAGAGAGTTAAATAGATTAAAAGAAAATTCAATAGAAAAATATTATAAGACTATTGTAAGTGGGAAGGTTAAGAAAAATTTTGTCATTAATGAAAAACTTGAAAAAGACGAAGAAAAGAATAAATCGACTATTTCTAAAAATGGTAAAGACTCTATAACAGAAATTTATGTAGAAAAAAATAATGATGAATTTAGCCTACTAAAAATAAAACTTATAACCGGAAGAACACATCAGATTAGAAGTCATTTAAGTAGTAAGGGTTTTTATATTATAGGCGATATTAAATATGGAAAGGCAAAAGTTAATAAGTTTTTTAGAGATAATTTTAATTTAAGAAGCCAATTTTTACATGCTGAAACAATAATTTTTAAAAATATTGTTGGAGATCTGAGTTATCTTAATAATAAAGAATTTTTTGCACCAATGGATGAAGTTTATAAAAATATAATTAGGAAAATATTTTGATAAAAAGTTATATAACTTTTGTTGTGGGTATATTCTCCATATCAAAACATTATTAGGAGAGTATTATGAAAATTTTAATTGATGAAAGAGCTAAAAAATTTTTGAACAAAAAAAATAGCAATGTAATTACCATTGACGTTAAAGGTTGTAGTTCTTGAAGTGGCGTTGTTTTAAAACCAATGGCTTCATTAGGTAAACCTTTAAATGCAGATAAGTACACATTGGAAAATGTAGATGGTATAGATGTGTATGTTATGAATGGAATAAATGCAGTTAATGATACTGTTAATGTTTCAACTATGAGTTTTCTTTTTATGGAAAATTTAGTAGTTAATGGAATAATTGTTTAAAAGGCTGTTAATTCAGCCTTTTTTGTTAGGAGTGATTTTTATTAAAGTTGTTATAAATAAAGAAGCGGAGAAACTTTTAAAGGAAAATCAAATAGATATAATTGTTGAGCTTAAAGGTTGGAGCAACTGAAATTGCTCAACTGAATTAAAACCATCGGTTTCGATTGGTATACCAAAAAATACTAATGCTTTTGACTTTTTTAAGGTAGATGAATATAATGTATATGTAAGTAGAAAAATTCCAAAAGATGCATTTGTTGAAATTTCTTCCGGAAATTTTTATGGTTTGGAATATTTAATAGCAATTATAAAATAATTGTTATGTATGATAGATTTTAAATATAGGGATGATAATATGGCTAAAGGTTTTAAATTGATTATTCCTACAATGGAATACGAAAACGAAATACAAAATTTTAGACAGGAATTTTTAACAAATGGTGGGGATATGGATGGGTGCCTATCTTTAAGGAGAATGGAAAATATTTCTGACTGGATAAAACAAGTTAAAGATTTTTCATCAGAAAAAACATGTCCAAAAGAATATGCCCCACAAACCCAATTTATTTTTATCAGAGAATTGGATAAAAAAATTATAGGTGTTATTCAAATAAGGCATTATCTAAATGAATTTTTTGAAAAATATGGTGGACATATTGGATATTCAGTATGTCATTCTGAAAGAAAAAAAGGTTATGCAACCTTAATGTTAAAAGAAATTTTACCTATATGTAAAGAAATGGGATTTGAAAAAATATTAATTACTTGTTTAAAGGAAAATGAAGCTAGTAAGAGAGTAATCATAAACAATGGAGGAATTTATGAATCTACTGTTTACGAGCCTAAAGATAAAGTTTATTTAGAAAGATATTGGATAAATTTGTCTGATAAGTAAATTAAGATATAATATTAAAATTAGTTGTAAATAAGTGACATTTTTTAGGAGTTAAAGGTATGTCTGATAAAATTAAAAAATATTGGGAACAATTTTGTGATGAAAAGAATATTTCTAAGGATACAAAATATGAAGCATGGAGTTTCGGAAACACAAAAGAAATGGCTGATGAGTTAGCTGATTTAGTAGATAGGGGAATTAAAACTGCCACAACTGGAGCTTATGAGCTATATGAAGAAGATGAAGATATTCCAAAGGTTGGTGAATACAATATTATTTTAGATGGTTCAGGAGAACCGAAATGTATTACGATAACAAGAGTAGTCGAGATTTTAGCTTATAATTTAATATCATCTAATCATGCTTGGCTTGAGGGTGAGGGTGATAGAAGTTATGAGTATTGGAAAAAAGTTCACGATGAATATTTTACTGAAGAATTTAAAGAATGCAATAAAGAGTTTTATGAACAAGCTCCTATGGTATGTGAAGTATTTGAAAAAGTGTATTAAATAGTAAAATATAGAATAAATTTGAAGACAGTAAATCATATCATAATTTGCTGTTTTTTTATTTATATTTTTGTTGAAATTCAATTATCAAAATATTTTACCATTAAAATAGTAGGTTAGCAAATTTATCAATCTAAGTTAGTTTGCGACTTGAAAAAAATCGCAAAATATGATAATATATGTGAAAAAGTAGCAGTAAAATTATTGTTAGGAGGAAATTTTATGTGCGGTATTGTTGGATATATTGGCAGTTCAAATGCCATTGATATAATTTTAAATGGACTAGAAACTTTAGAATACAGAGGATATGATTCATCAGGAATTGCATTCTTAGAAAATAATAAGATAGATGTTGTTAAAACTGTTGGAAGAATTAGTAATTTAAGAGAAAAATTAGAAAGAGAATATAAAGAAAAAATTTCGAAAATTGGAGTAGGTCATACAAGATGGGCTACACATGGAGTTCCATCAAATGAAAATTCACATCCACATTTGAGTATGAATTCAAAATTTGCAGTTGTTCATAATGGAATAATTGAAAATTATTTACTTTTGAAAGAAGAACTTTTGAAGAAGAATTTTGTTTTTAAGTCTGAAACTGATACTGAAGTTATTCCACAATTATTGGAAGACTTAGATGATGGAGATTTCTTGAGCACTGTTTTTAAGATGAGAGAAAAGGTTAAGGGTAGTTATGCCTTTGGTATTTTAAGACAAGATACTAATGAACTTATCGGAACAAGAAAAGAAAGTCCATTGATTGTGGGTATTGGAGATGGCGAATTTTATATTGCTTCAGATGTTATTGCAGTTTTAAAATATACAAGAGATGTTATTTATCTTGAAAATGGAGATTTAATTCATTTTAAAGATGGAAAATATACAATTTATGATGAAAAAAATAATGTTGTAACAAGAGAGATTAAACATATTGATTGGTCCGTTGAATCAGCTACTAAGGACGGATATGATCATTTTATGTTAAAAGAAATTTACGAACAACCAAAAGTAATTGAAGAAACTTTCCGTAGAAGATTAAATGAAAATGATAAATTAATCTTAGATGGAATGGAAAGTTTATTAGAAGGAAATTTGAAAAAGTTCAATAAATGTTATGTTGTTGCCTGTGGTACAGCATACCATTCAGGTCTTGTAAGTAGAGAAATTTTAGAAAAGGCTTTGAGATTTCCGGTAATTGTTGATGTTGCTTCTGAATTTAGATATTCAGACAGAATGATTGATGATAAAACTTTAGTTATAATAATCAGTCAATCTGGAGAAACTGCTGATACTTTAGCAGCTCTTAGAGAAGCTAAAGCGAAGAGAGCAACTATCTTGAGTGTTACAAATGTTGTAGGTTCTTCAATAGCTAGGGAATCTGACAATGTATTCTATACTTGGGCAGGTCCTGAAATTGCTGTTGCAAGTACTAAAGGATATACAACACAAGTTACAGCTTTATATATGATTGCTTTGAAGTTTGCTGAAATTTTAGGAACAATTTCTTCTGATGAATATAAGAATATAATTAATCATCTAAAGGAATTGCCTAGTAAGATAGAATTATTATTAAAAGATACAGAAATTTACAAAAAAATTGCATTAGAATTAAAGGATAAGACTACTTGTTTCTATTTAGGAAGAGGTCTTGACTACTATACTGCTATGGAAAGTGCATTGAAATTAAAAGAAATTTCATATATTTACACTGAAAGCTTTGCAGCTGGAGAGTTAAAGCATGGAACTATTGCATTGATTGAGGACGGGACACCTGTTTTTGTAATTGCAACTCAAGAAAGATTATATGAAAAAATTATTTCAAATGTAAAAGAAGTAAAAGCCAGAGGAGCAAGAGTTTTTGAGATAACTCAATTAGATAACAATCTTGATGTTTCTGATGAAAGAATATTAATTCCAGGTACTATAGAAATTTTAATGCCTATAATTTCGGTTGTTGCAAGTCAACTTATTGCTTATTATGCATCATTGGCAAAGGGAAATGATGTTGATAAGCCAAGAAATTTAGCAAAATCTGTTACGGTTGAATAGATTTAAAGGGACTGGGAAGTCCCTTTTTTATATAAAGGAGAAAATTATGTATAAGTTAATAGCGCTTGATATGGATGGCACTACTTTTAACGAAAATCACGAAATATCTGATGAAGTTAAAGATAGCTTATTTTATGCTATGAGTAAAGGCGTAAAAATCGCATTTATCTCAGGTAGAGAAGAATTTACAGTAAAAGAAATTTTAAAAAGTTTAAATTTAGATACTTACTATGGAGCTTTAAACGGTAGTTTGATTTCTACAACTTATAGTGAAGTTCCAAAATTTGTAAAGAGTTTAGAAAAAAAGTATATTTTTGATATTTTAGATATTATTGAAAATAACGGTTTTTCACCTATTATTTTCTTGAAGGATTTTATTTTTACCAAAGATTCAAAAGATGAATATGTTGAAATTATTTCTAAATTTATAAATCCTGAAATAGCTAGAGTTAAAGATGTAAAACAATATATTAAAGATAATAAATTGGAAGAAAAAGTTTTGAAAATAGGAATTTGTCAGGAATATGATGTATTAAAAGAATTGGACGATAAATTTACTGATACAATAAAAAGTGAATATACAATATCTTTTTCTCTTCCTTTTTTTCTTGAGTTAATGGCAAAAGATACGGATAAAGGCTCTTGTTTAAGAGAAATATGCAGACTAAATAATATAGATATATCAGAAACTATTGCAATGGGTGATGGAGAAAATGATATACCGATGCTAAATATTTGTGGACTTTCTGTTGCAATGGGAAATGCAATGGAAAATGTTAAGAAAAATGTTGATTATATAACTGATACGAATAAAAATGACGGGGTTGCAAAAGCCATAAGAAAATTTGTTTAGAGGAAATTATGGAAAAGAATTTTGTTGAAAAAATTGAAAATGTGGAAAGTTTTGTAAATGAAGTAATTTTAAATGCAATTAAAAATAATGCTTCAGATATACATTTTGAACCTAGAGAAGATAATTTTTATATAAGATATAGAATAGATGGAGAACTTATTGATATTTATCAAATAAATAGTTTTAATGCTCCTATCATCATTTCTCGTATAAAAATCATTTCAAAAATGGATATTACAATTAAGAGAATGCCACAAGATGGAAGACTGGATTTTGATTATAATGGAAATTTAGTTGACATTAGAGTTGCATCAGTTCCTGTAATTTTGGGTGAAAAAATTGTAATGAGAATTTTAAATGCAGGAAATTTTAAAATTGACATAGAAAATCTAGGATTATATGACGAAGAAAGGCAATTAATTGAAAATATAATAAAAAGTCCAAACGGAGTTCTAATTATAAGTGGTCCTACGGGAAGTGGAAAGTCATCTACATTGTATTCATTTGTAAAAAAATTACAAAATGAAAATATCAACATAATTACTTTGGAAGATCCTGTTGAAGTTAGAATTAGTGGAATAAATCAAATAAATATAAATTCAGCTTTGGGACTTGACTTTGCGACTGGTCTTAGAGCGATGTTAAGACAAGATTTTGAAGTCGGATTAGTTGGAGAGATGAGAGATAGAGAAACTGCAAATATTGCTCTAAGAGCAGGAATAACAGGACATCTTATCTTTACGACTTTGCATACTGCAGACACGGTTTCAGCAATAATAAGACTTTTGAATTTAGGAATAGAAAATTATGTTATTTCTTCGGGTGTAATAGCAATTTTATCTCAAAGACTTGTTAGAAAACTTTGCCCAAAATGTAAAATTAAAAGAGATTTAACAAATTTTGAAAAAGAGATTTTTAAGAAAAATAATCTTGAAACACCTGAATATATCTATGAAAAATGTGGTTGTGAACACTGCAATAGAGGATATATTGGTAGAACTTTAATTTTGGAATCTTTAATTTTAGATGATGAAATAAAAGAAATAATAAATGGAAATTGCAATAGTGTAAGACTTTACGAATATTTTAAGAAAAACGGAAATGAAAGTTTATATAAAAACGGATTAAGAAAAATTGCAGATGGAATAACGAGTTTTGAGGAAGTAAATAAAATTTTATTTTCATTAGGAGAATTTTAAAATGAGCTTTAAAGAAAAAGTTTTTAATATTTTAAATATGGAAATTGGAAATAAACACAACTTATTAGATTTAAGTATTTCTTTAAAAGAAGCAGGACTTCTTTTAAAATCAAATATTAATACTGCAGAAACTATAAACTTACTTTCAAAAACTTCGCCAAATAAAAATTTAAAGAAAATTTTTTCAGAAGTTTATGAAAATTTATTGCAGGGACATGATTTATATAACTCCTTTTTAAAAGTCAATAAATTTGACAATTTATTTTTATCTTTGATAAAATCAGGGGAAAGTTCGGAAAGACTATCTGAAGTTTTTCTATATCTATCTTTGTACTATGAAAAAAAGTATAAACTTAAACAAAAACTTATAAGTTTATTAACTTATCCCTTTATTTTATTGTCGGTTACAGTTATAGTTTTAATTTTTCTTTTGAATAATGTTATTCCAACATTTTTGGATATTTTTGAAGATAGCAATATTGAATTACCTGCTATTACAAAGTTTTTAGTTAAAAGCATTGATTTTGTTAAATATAATTATCTTTATATTATTTTAGGAATCTTGGTTTTTATCATATTGCTAAAACTAATTTCAAAAAAATATAAAGTTAGAAGATTTTTTGGAAAATTGATATTTAAAATTCCATATATAAAATCGCATTATCAAAATTATATAACTTCGGTAATTGCAAAAAACTTTACTATCTTGCTTAATGGGAATATAAATATAGTTGATAGTTTGGAGATAATAAAAAATTCTACTAGAAATGTATTTATACAAGAACATTTGGACAGAGCAATTTTGGAAATAAAAAACGGTAATTTAATTTCAACATCTTTAAATGACGATTTGATTTTTAATCCAGCATTTATAAACATGCTTGCAATAGGAGAAAGCAGTGAAAATTTAGTTGAAATACTAGAGAGTGCAACAGAATACTATGATTCCAAGATAAATTATTCTGTTGATAAGATATTACAATATCTGCAACCAGTAATAATTATAATTATAGCTTCATTCGTAGCTTTTATAGTATTTGCAATAGCAATTCCAATATTTGATTTATCAAATGGAATAAGTATAGAATGATTGTTTTAATGGAGGTAATATATGAGAGCATTACTTGTAATTGATTTACAAAAAGGGATAATAAGTCAAAGAGATTGTGGTGATGAAATAGATAAAATTAGGTGGTTGATTGAGGATTTTAAATGTAAAAATATGCCAATTATTTTTACAAAACATCTTGACGAAAGTGTTGAAAGCCCTTTATATAAAAATTGTGAAGGTGTTGAAATAATAGATAATTTGGATACAAATGCAAAATATATAGTTGAGAAAAGTATGCCAGACTCATTTTTTAATACTAATCTTGAAAAAATTTTAAAAAATGAAGGTATCACAGAGTTGGTTATTTGTGGCTTTAATACTGAATATTGTTGTTTGTTTACGTCTATAGTTGCTGCTGATAAAAATTTTAAGGTCTATTTTATAGAAGATGCAACTGGAACGGTTTGTGATGAAAATACTTATGAAATGCCGGGATTAGATATTCAAGATTTTATAGGGTCAATACTAAATTGGTCAAATATGGTAAATGTTTTGTATTTAGATGAATATAAAGAAGAATTTATTTAATCGTAACCACCAGCTCAGCTGGTGGTTATGATTTACTTTTTCAAGTGAATTTTGCTTAAGCAAAAAAATAAGAATACAACACATTATCAAAATTATATAACTTCTATAATCGTAAAGAATTTTACTATTTTATTAAATGGAAATATCAGTATAGTAGATAGTTTAGAGATAATAAAAAATTCTACATCTGCAACCAGTAATAATTATAATTATAGCTTCATTTGTAGCTTTTATAGTATTTGCAATAGCAATACCTATTTTTGATTTATCAAATGGAATAAGTATAGAATAGTATATAGCAAAATAAAAAGTCCGTATTATACGGACTTCTTCTATTTTATATTTATATTCAATTCTAATCCAGGAACTGTTTTTTCTATTTCTTCAATGTAAAGGTCAGGTAATTTTAACCTAATATCTGTTACATCTTCAATATTTGATTTTTCAACAATAAATACTAAGTCCCTTTCTACTATTGCTCCACTTAAAATTTTATAAGTATCAGTTTCATCAGAAAAATATTTATCAGCATTTAACTGTTCTTTTGTATTTAATAGAGATATTGCTAGTGAAGAAGCGTATTCATAATCATATTTGCTTAAATTTTCTATTTCTAGTGGCAATGAAATGAAAGTATATTCTGTATTTAATTTAAGTTTGTTATCACCATTAAATTCATTAATTTCTTTAAGCGTTTGTTCGTTTGTAATTTTAAATTTACCAGTAACGATTTTGAAACATCTTACAAACATATCTTCATTTTCAGACTCTATTGATATATTCTTTCTATAATCTCTTCTTATAAAAATACCTGAATCTTCGAATTCCTCAAAATCTTTATCAGGTTCTTCGCTTTCATCATCATCTTTATCTAATTCAGGTAATTCTTCTTTTTTAATTTCTTCTTGTTTATTTGTAGTTGTTTCAGTTGTCTGTTTAGTGTTAGGTTTACCATCCTCTTTTTTATCTGAACAACTTACTAATAATAGACTTGCTATTAATAAGGCTAAAAATTTCTTTTTCATAAAAACTCCTATAGATACAAAATTAGTGTATTTAATATAATTTAAATATATTAAATACTATTATAAACTATTATATAAATTTTTCAATAGTAGAGTAAAAATATAACATCAATTTTTGTATTTTAACTCTTATCTTTAATGATAATCATTCTTTTTAATAATAAATATCGATAAGAAAAATATAATATTTTAGTTGATACTAAATTTAATAATCTTTTTTTCTATTTAAGTGCTTTAGTTCTTCACATTTCATACAATATATGATACAATATAATGGAGAAAGTTTTGGAGGAAATGAGTTGAGTAGAGAAAAGATATATGTGAAAAACCATTATAGATATGACGCAATTTTCATATTTTCTATTTTGGCAATGTCTATCGGGTTGCTTTTTGACAGTCCTAAAGAAATTTTTGATGGATATATTAATATTTTAACATCTCCAAGTCATTTGTTGACTGACTATATGGCAGTTGGTGGAATTGGAGCAACATTTTTTAATGCTGGTTTACTAATGTTACTTGCATCTTTTGTGTTGTGGAAAAGACATCAATTGTTAACAGGTCCTATTATAGCGGCACTTTTTACACTATTTGGTTTTTCTCTTTTTGGGAAAAATTTATTTAATACAATACCAATAACATTTGGTGTTTATCTTTATGCTAAGATTGAAGGATTAAAATTCAATACACTTACTATGAACAGTCTGTTTGGTACAGCACTTGGACCTGTTGTTAGTTATATATGTTTTGGAATAGGACTTCCTTTTACCGAGGGATTTATTATTTCTTATGCAGTCGGGATTTTTATAGGAATGCTTATTCCGGCATTATCTTCATCGTTTCTACGTTTCCATCAAGGGTATAGTCTATATAATATTGGTTTTACATGTGGAGTTATTGGACTGTTTATCCAAGGCGTTTTCAAATCTTTTTCTTTAGAAGTTACGAATGTTAAGATTATAAGTGATGGAAATATTAAAATTGCAATTATAATGTATATATTTTTCTTTATTGTTTTCGGATTAGGATTTTATCTAAATGGCTTTAGTTTTAAAAATTTAGGAAATTTATTGAAAAATAGTGGTAGGGCACCATCAGATTTTGGGAATATTTATGGTAGAGGTGTTAGTATGATAAATATGTCTGCCCTAGGAATTTTATATACTAGCTATGTTATAATAATGAAACAGCCTTTAAATGGACCAGTTCTTGGTGGAATTTTTACTATTTTCGGTTTTGGAATTTTTGGTAAGCATTTAAAGAATGTATTTCCTATTTTAGTAGGAACATTGATTGCATACTTTTTAAATATTTACGATCCAAAAAGTATTTCTGCTACAGTTACGATTTTATTTGCTACAAACTTAGCTCCTGTTGCAGGAGAGTATGGTTTTATTGCAGGAATATTTGCAGGATTTTGCCATGTTTCTATCGTTTCAAGTGTTGGACTTTTACATGGAGGATTAAATCTTTATAACAATGGATTTTCAGGTGGCTTTGTTGCTGCAACATTAGTACCAATTTTTGAATCAATCAGAAATTCAAGATTTTTTGATAAAAATGAGGAGGAATAATTTTGAATACTATTAAAAGTGAAGAAAATAGCGCAAAATTGATAGTTAGTGGACTTGTGCATTATTATTTTAGTAAAAGAGTTCAAGATTTAAAAATAGATTTTAAAATAGAAA
>ERZ772906.1154-NODE-1154-length-14694-cov-16.079787_pt1 | contig 14694 bp, 16 predicted proteins | sample MGYA00511338_ERZ772906 | MGnify/ENA primary metagenome ERZ772906 (study PRJEB29015, sample SAMEA2738076) | human oral metagenome | biome: human oral; feature: human-associated habitat; material: saliva | place: China | collected 2212 ... | reverse complement strand
TAAAAATGTAGCAAATATTATATCATCCTTTGCAGATTGTCACAATAAATGTTATCCTTATACATCATAAATGACTATTGGTATGCAAATTCAAACGGTTGACTGGAGATTTGATATGAAACAGATAGAAATAGATATAGAAGTTAGTGCTAGACATGTACACCTCTGTCAAAGCGATATAGAAAAACTTTTTGGCATTGGTTATGAGCTTACACCTAAGAAACAAATTATCGTAGGTTATGTTGCTGAAGAAAGACTTACACTTGTTGGTCCTAAAGGCACTCTTCGAAATGTAGCTATTCTAGGACCTGCTCGCCCAGAAACACAGGTCGAGTTAGCAGCAACCGATGCCAGAAATTTAGGTATCGAGGCACCTCTTAGACTTTCCGGAGATTTAGTAAATACCCCTGGGATTAAAATCGCAACCGAAAATGGGAACACCACTGAAATAGATCATGGATGCATAGTCGCAAAAAGGCACATCCATTTATCAAAAGAAGATGCGGATCATTTGCAGGTAGCCACGGGAGACGAAGTCTCTCTAAAAATTGATACAGGATGCGGTAGAGCACTAACATTTGATGAAGTAGTTGTACGTGTTGGCCACACTAGAACCGTTGTTCATTTGGACACGGACGAAGGAAATGCGGCAAGTACAGGCAAATCATGTAAAGGAATATGCTTTTCCAAATAAATAAGCTGTGTTTTAACATAATAGATAAGTAGGAGTAATAATTTGTCATCATTATACAGTCTTGAAAATATAGTTTTTGCACTAGAAATAATCGGAACTATCGCCTTTGCAATCTCGGGAGCTACTCTCGGGCTCGAGAAAGGGATGGATCTCATGGGTATTACCATACTCGGCTTAACCACAGGTGTTGGTGGCGGTATTATCAGAGACCTTATAGTCGGTCAAACGCCTCCACTCACTTTCAGGAATCCGACTTATCTAGTCCTTTCGGTCGTGGTATCAGTGATTGTATTTACACCGCCAGTAAGGAAATGGATTTTCTCAGATTCCACTTTGTATGATTGGCTGATGCTAATCATGGACTCAGTTGGACTTGGAGTTTTCACAGTTATCGGTATCAAGTCAGCTTACAACGCAACTTCGATTCACGGAATTATACTTTTTGCCTTTGTAGGCGTTCTTACTGGAGTTGGTGGTGGAGTTCTCAGAGATATTATGGCTGGTGATAGACCTTACATCTTCGTAAAGCACTTCTATGCGAGTGCCTCTCTCATAGGGGCATTTACATGCATAATCCTTTGGGATAGATTGGGTACTGTTCTTGCAATGGGAATTGGTGCTACTCTCATCGTCCTGCTCAGGCTACTTGCTGCTCACTATCACTGGAGTCTTCCCAAGGCTGATATTCACACTGATGATAAATAAAAAGAAGCGCACCGCAATGCGGCGCACTTCTTTTTATTTTGTTTCGAAAAGCTCAGCGAGTGAGTGTTTCTTCAAATCAGCATTGACATTCTCCTGAATGCGGAATAATTCCCCGCGAAGCTTACATGACATATGCCCGGTATTAAAAGGACATTTAGCATCGCGTCTCAGGCACTCGCACACTAAAGATGACGGCTCTATAGCTTGATATACATCAAACAGCGTAATCTTTGTTAGCGGTCTTTTAAGCATATAGCCTCCACTGCTTCCTCTTACACCGTAGATGATTCCAGCTTTATCTAGCTTCCTTGCAACCTTATAGGCGATTGCCTCTGATATGAATTCACCCTCCACGAACGAGCTTATACTCGTGGGCCTATCTGTCGACAGATTCCGTAGGACCCTTACTGCATAGTCTGTCTCTCGATTAAAAAGCATGTCTCCTCACTTTTCTTTTTATACAGGAATAACAATCCTGCAAGTGGCGATAGTCAATCTAACAATGCAACATGTATATTTCAATCAGCAATAGCGATAGGTAAGAATATTGTATACATATCCCCCTTTACTTAGCAACGATAATACAAAGTATATACAGATTGTACTAAATTAATACAATGCACAATCTACATATCATCGAACGTCTCAGCTATTGCAACCCTGCGAGTTTTCTTATATAAGAGTACTGCAATTACGAGGCACATCATTTCCGATATAGCAAGTGAGCTCCATACGGTTTCCGTTCCAAATAAAGCGACGATTATAGCCAGTGCCACTATCAATGTAAGTGTGCATCTCATCAGCGATATTACGATCGCAACTCTGGATCTTTCGAGCGCAGTGAGATAACCTGCGATAATGACATTCATGCTTAGTAGTGGAAATGCCGTAGCTACTAGTCTGAGTGCATACACTATATCTGTAGCTAATCCGTCTCCTTCGCCTATAAACAGCATGGCGATATACTTTCCAAAAGCCACGATAAGCACTGCTTCTACAGCAGCTAACAATATCCCCGACTTAATCTCGTACCTAAATATGGCATGAAACGCATCTCGCTCGTGACGGCCGTGATAGTAGCTAACTAGAGGCTGAGCACCTTGGGCGATTCCATTTGCAAGAACCGTCGCAAGCAGGATTACATATGATAGTATCGAATAGATAATCAGTTCTCTCTCGTGCATAAACGCAACGATAAATCTGTTAAATATAAACGTCACTATTCCTGGTGACATCTCGGTAATTCCTGAAGGTATCCCGCTAATAAACTCACGCAAGATAAGTCCTCGTCTGAACTTGAACTTCGTAAAGCGTAGCGTCGCTTTTTTGCTAGCGAAGTGAATCAGGTAAATGATTATTACAACCGTTTGAGAAAAAGATGTAGCTAGTCCAGCTCCAACAATTCCCCAGTTCAGTTTGAAAATCGTGTACCAGTCAAGAAAAATATTGAGAATTACTCCGAGTAGCACATAGATAGTGGCGAGTTCTGGAAATCCGTCAGTAGCAAGAAGAAGCTCGAGGTTATACGAAATCACGAACGAAAATATGAATGGTGCTATCGTGAGAAGATAACTCCTTACATACGGCAACGTCGATTCTGTCGCTCCGAGCATCCTGCATAGAGGATTTAGAAAAACAAACACTAGCGCACTGATTATTATCGACAGCAAAACGAGTGAAACCAAGCTTTCCGTAAATACGCTACGCGCCTCCATAGTTCGGTTCTCACCGAGAAGACGAGCTACAATTGTCGACGTACCTACCGCAAAAGTTATTGAAATCGCAAACAGCAAGGTTATAAATGGCGTAGCAATTGAGACGGCAGCTAGAGCCGTCTCGGATACACCTCGAGCTACAAATACCCCGTCAACTATTGTGTACAGTGTAAATATCAGCTGTCCTGCCATCGCGGGAATAATGTATCGCAAATATTTTTTTATCAGCGAATCATCCTTATTCAATTCTCGTCATCCTTCTGCTGCTGTGAAATTTCTCTCACCATCACATGGTCTGCCTTGTCAGATTGTCACGATTAATCGCACAAACCCCTTCTTAACCAAGTGCGTTACAACGTGTAGAGTAAGTATACCCGTAAATTGAAACAACTTCAATCCGTTCATTTCAAAGACTTCTGTACAAAATAAAAAGCCGAGTTCTTTTTTGAATTCGGCTCTTTCTTTATAACTTGATTCTAAATTTTAATGTGGTTCCTGTATACTTCCCCTATTCAAGGTTGAGTCTATTCTTCATCAGATAGTTTGATACGAGGAAGTAAATTGCGAACTCTACAACCTGAATTAGTATCAGCACTCCTAATCCATACACCGCTATTCTTAGTGTGTCCTCAAACATGATAAGATTTAGCGCAAATTTACCACTCAGATTTCCGAATACAGATATCATTACGTATATTTCTAAAGCTGTGATAGCAACGAACAGCAAGCCCTGAATCAGTGTCCTGAATCTGCTAAGTTGCACGCTTATATTGATGCAAGTCAGAATCTTTAAGATGAATCTGCTGATGTAGATTATTCCAAGGATTAGAATCTCTATCAGAAGTAAGATTACCTCTCTTGCCTGCGCTGGGTTTTCGTTAATAGTAACGGCTATATCCTGAAACCCCTTAAATCCATCTTTCACTGCACTTGCAATCATCATTGATATCACCCCCACGAAGCATGTGAGTACCATCCAAACTGTAGTCGTAATTACCTTGCTCCAGATATGAGTACTCGCCTTAATCGGTAGAGAAAGCGTGAAGTATCCTTCAGTCCCATAAAAATTCTTATAGAACCTACGATCTATAATTACTACTAATGTCATCACGAATGCAGCAATAAGAGATATTATCCATGCCCCATTAAGCAGTTTTATCATAAAATCCGGTGTTCCAGTTAACACTTTAGGCAGTGTACTAACCAGTATACTAAGAGTTAGCCATACAGCATAAAGAACTCCTAAGTCATGTACTAACGATTTGAACTCATATTTTATTAATTTACCTAGCATTTGAACACCTCTCTGAAAAGCTTATCTATACTCTGCCCCTTCTTCTCACGTAAATTGTCCGCAGTCTCGTGAACCACTACCTCTCCATCCTTGATAAATATTACATCATCGAGCACCGACTCAACATCAGCGATGAGATGTGTAGAAATTACCACTACCGCCTCAGGATTGTAGTTTGTGATAATCGTCCTCAAGATATAATCTCTAGTAGCTGGGTCTACACCTGCAATTGGTTCATCGAGTAGATACACCTCGGCATTGCGAGCCATAGTGAGGATGAGCTGCACCTTTTCCTTAGTACCCTTTGACATCGCCTTAAGTTTAAGCTCCTTCTCGATACCAAGGTCATTAAGCATCGAGAGTGCTTTGAGTTTGTCGAAATCAGCAAAGAAAGCCTGATATAATCTAACTAGACCGCCTGCTGTCATGTATGTTGGATACGCCATGCTGTCAGGAAGGTATGCAATCTTGGCCTTCGTTTTCTCGCTAGGTTTATCTCCATCAATTAGCACCTCACCAGCATCAGACGTGAGAAGTCCCATGATTATCTTGATAAGTGTTGTCTTGCCAGAACCGTTTGGACCCATGAGTCCAACGATTTGCCCCTTTTCTATACTTAAATCTACACCCGATAGTGCGAGCTTTGAGCCATATGCTTTGCTCAAATCCTTTATTTCTATTATGCTCATTACTTCTCCTTTCCCACGCAGCTGGAAACTGCCTCTATAATCTCCACATCATTCATCCCAATATTACGAAGTTTCTCAATCATCTCGTCTATATATGCACTCGATAAACTTTTGTATATCTCTTTCAAAACCTTCTCATCCTCCGTCACAAATCTTCCGTTAGTTCTCTCCGTACGTACTAGTCCGTTTCGCTCGAGTTCTGCGAGCGCACGCTGAACTGTATTGGGATTAACGCATGCCTGCGATGCAATATCTCTAACAGAGGGCAGCTTCTCCCCCGGCAAATAGTCATGCCTAGCTATCCGCACGGTCAGTTCGTCTACAATCTGAGAGTAGATTGGGATACCGCCTACAAATTTCCACTCCATGCTGATTTCCTTTCTTATTATGTTTGATTCCCATGTTTATATCTGTCATAAAATACAGCTAATATAAATCGGTGTGTTATTGTATTAAGTTACTAATACAATAACACACCTGAAATCAAATGCAAGTTATTTTTTATGAAGATTTTCTTAAGGTGCTCCTTAATTTTTTCTACCTCGCACCTTAAACGCTATGAGCACAACCACTGCGCTAAGTGCCGACATGAAGATCATGGACTGAATCAGAGGTCCGAAATTATATTCCCTACCTAACCAGAAATCTATGTAGTCATTGCCAAGCTGTGCAGTAGGAAGCAGGTCAGATATCCATCTAACTGATTTAGGAAGATCAGTTATCCTAATGCCCATATATCCGCTCAAAATCATCATTGCGAAATAAATCGCCATCACAACGCCATATGTCGGTCCGAACTTGCCTATTAATGTCGCTATCCCATGAGCAAGTGCCATCAAGATGATAGCGAGAATATATATTCCCAGAATCCAAACCACTGCAGCTGCAAACTTTGGTTTAAGTATACTTAAAAAAGGAACTGTTCCACCAAGATAAATAAATATGCAGATTGTAAGTATAATCAAGTTCGCTACAAGCTTATTGAGTAAAATATCCTTCTCCGAAAACCCAAAGAGGAGTAAGCGCTCTGGAATTTTCTTATCAAGCTCATTTGAATAAATCGCTGCATGATTCAAAAATATGCTCGCCAGTGGAATCAGCATCGCCATACCGATAAATATCGTGGTTATTACCTCATCCTTCATATTCTTAGGTATATCGCCAAGTGATCCCTTGACAACCATATGTAGTAGAAGCACTGGAAAAACCGAGCCAAAGAAAACCGCATAGACATTGTGCAGCGTATTCTGAAATTCGTATCTTATCGTATATCTATTCATCTTATCTCTCCGCATTAATAGTCATAATTTCGATATCGTTATTGCTTCTTCTGTAATTAATGTGGTTTATAATGAGCTTTTTAGCGATTTCAACCTCTTCATCCGCATTGTCACATGAGAGCGCTATAAACCCTTCGGCAGCCAGTATTTGCTTGTGCTCCTTCGCTATCTCACGTCCTTTTTCCGTGTCCTCGAAGATCACCACGGCATTTCCGCAGTACTTTCTAAAAAGCTCTTCCTTTGACCCGTAGTCCACGACTCTACCGTCCTTCAGATACAGTATCTTTGTTGCCAGATTATCTAGCTCAGAATAGTAATGCGACGTTATGAGCAAGGTCGTATGCTTTTTCTCATACCAACTCACCAGCTTATCCATGAGCCTCTGGCGTGTCTCGAAATCAAGACCAGAGGTAACCTCATCGAACATAACGATTTTGCTATCCTTACACATAACCAGTATGAGAGTGAGCCTCTGTTTCTGCCCGCCTGAGAGGTGTTTCCACCTCTTATCTAGACACTCCTCGAACTCAAAGAAATCAATCATTTCGATAAGACTTGGATTGTCCTGTATCTTGCAGCCCATCACCATTTCGATTATATTTCTAATCGAAACGGTATCGACATACGAATTGTACTGCATGTGAACGGAAATCTCGTTTAACGGAACACCTAGTGATATGTTCCCCTTATGCGGAACCATCCCGATAATACTCCTCAGGAGTGTAGTCTTGCCAGCACCGTTACTACCTATAATTCCAACTCTCTCACCTTCTGCAATCTCGACCACACGTCCGAGGTCCACAGCCACTTTATCCTTAAAACTAACATTTACATTGTCAAGCCTAATCATCTCTTCCTCTTTTCTCCAGCACAAACTGCACTCCATCCTGCAGATTATCACCATGCAGCTCAAGCCCTAGCTTCCCAGCAAAATATTTGGCTATATAGAGCCCTAGACCATGACCTTTCTTCTGTCCTGACTCTTCACCGTGAGAGCCCGTAACAAATGGTTCAAATATATCGTCAATAACTTCGTCATCGATGTGTCCAGGGTGGCTGAACACTGTAATCTTCAATTCTGTAACATCGACCGTAACACTTCCATTTTCGCCAGTGTGATCTACGCCATTTGAAATCAGATTTTCAAGAATCTTCTTGAGCATCATCGCATTGCTATGCCAATATACGGCTGTTTCAAGATTAGGGGCCTGAATGGTTATTCCCTTCGATTCAGCTCCAATGCGATTCTTTTCTATAGTGTCCCTGCATATCGCCACTATGTCGACCTTCTCAACATCACCGCTACCAGCCGCATTATTGAGATTTGACGTTTCCTCTATTATGCTCATCATCTCTCTAAGCTGAGATTTAACCTCTGGCAAATACAGGTCTCTATCACCGAACTTCCCGACCTTACCAATCATCCCATCTACGAGGAGCATCGATGCCGCGATAGGAGTTTTTAGCTGATGCGATGTCGCACGCAGATAAACTTCTTTTCGCTTACTCTCCTCTTCAAGGCTTTGAACTGCCTGTGACTGTTTCTCATACAGCAGATTGAGCGACCTCGTTAGATCTGAGATTTCATCCTTCCCCGCAACCTCGAGTGGTGCAAGCCCTACAGCTGACGGAATCATGCGCCTCTCTGCATCCATAGATAGCTTCTTAATCGGAGATACTATTTTGCGCGAATAAATCGCTGAGACACCAAAAGCAAGGATTATCATCAGCAGTATGAGCATCGGTGCCGATCCGTAGAGAACAGGTAGGATTTCACTCGCTGATGGAGTCATCGTGGTACTGCTCAAAATCAGCATATCATCTCCACGCTTTGCAACTCCGACAAAGTAAGTGTAGTTAGTTCCCGAGTAACGATTCTCAACAGAATACTCACTTATTAGCACACCCCCACTGAAATAGTGGAATTTCTTATTTTTTATTTTAAACTGCGATAGACTATTATCTCCCTTGAAGTCTATCTTGAAGCTACTATTCATCTCCGCTGAATTCTCTTCTGCAAATGCCTTAATTGCAGGCTTTAGATTCTTAAACGCAGCCTTTTTACTACCTTTACCACTCATATCAAGAGTCCTGAATTGATCTACAAGCTCCTTAGACGCCGGGCTAACAGCTTCGATTATACCGTTGAAGCTAGGGCCAGTGATTTTAATAGTATACCCTTTTCCGGGTATGACGATACCTAGTGTATTCGTATCACCAATCTTGAAATTCTTCAATGATTCATGCTTCTTGAAGTGTTCCATCGCTGACTTGGCACTCTCCAGATTCTGATTCTCTTTGTAGTCCATATACATAGACGGCATCAAGAAAATCATGTATGAAAAAATCACAATTCCCACTATGAGAGAGATTATCACGCTGTATAAAAAAGTCTTGCTACCTAATTTCATCTTCTTTTCTCCATCTATAACCGATACCTATGACAGTCTCAATATAGTCAAACGGCAGTTTCTTCCTCAGGTTCTTAACATGCGCATCAATAATCCTATCGTTTGCTACGTACTCTTCATCAAATATCATGTTGATTAACTGGTCTCTGCTAAACACTCTTCCCGGGCTGTCCCTAAGCGTCTTCATGAGCACAAATTCGCTGACCGTCAGCTTCAAGTTTTTCTTATCATAATAAGCTCTAAGCTCATCTTCATCGACAACGAAGCCCTGCTCAATCTGTGATGCAGCCTTCTTGCCTGTCCTTCTGAGCACAGCTTCAATCCTCTTGATTAAGATTATTGGAGAAGCTGGCTTTGTGATGTAATCATCCGCAAGGCAGTTAAACGCTTCAAGCTGCGTATTAATATCATCGTAAGCCGTAAGCATTATCGTGCCAGTACATTCTCCGCGCTCTTCTTTTATAGTTTTGAGCACTTCAAGTCCACTCGCCCCAGGCACTCTAATATCAAGAACTGCAAGGTCAAAAGTCCTGCCTTCTTCAATCAGCTTTATCGCCTCGTCGCCCCTCTCACAAGGAATCACATCATGACCTGCTACCATCATGTACTCAGAGAGAACTTCACGAATCATATTTTCATCTTCTAAGAAAAGTATCGTTGCCATACTGCGCACACCCTTTCTACCTTCTGATATTAAATTACTATCACGGTGTGAATTTGATATGAATTTGCTTTGCATATTTGTGTTTAAACTAACTCCACACTGATTATTGTAATTTATTAATCATGCAAAATATAGACAAATTAAAACCTCTCCTGTCAGAATCTCTGATATCCGTTGCTTCGACTACTCAAAGCTTCATATCATCACACTCTGACAAAAGAGGTTATTAGTCCTATATAGTTTATTTAAAATGTCGCAACTTCAGGATTGCAAGGCTCACATGCCTCGACCGACTTGCAGTAAAGTACGGGACCTTTCTCTCCATATGCCTCGACGTACTCAACTCTCACTTTAGCCTTAACCTGAACCCAGGCTCCATTCTTGAAGTCATCAATTCTATCATAGATGCCCATAAGCGCCGCGAACTGCATATCCTCTACACAGCATGTCATGAGGTGCCTGCCAAGCCCGAACTCTCCGTGCTTCATATCGCCGCCCTTTACGACTCTACCCTTTAGAATCAATGTCTTGTTGTTGTACTCGTCCTGATTTTCGTTGATATCGCGATACCAGTCAGCGTACATCTCGTCGGCGATTTCTATCGTGCTGGCCTTCTTATCGAAAGGTAGCTCATCCACAATATCGTCTACTTCTATGTCATGCGGCCCGAACTCATAGACAATCTGCGAGCGCCTGTTAGCTACACGCACTTCCTTATGGAACGGCATCTTATCCGCACCCTTCTGGAATCTATTGAATACCACAAGCTCTGCATTCTGCATCTTGTTGAAGCAGAGCTGTCTCATGTTCTTATTGTACAGATCGAACATTGTCGCATCGAAGAATGTCATCTCTTGAGCGATTATCCAGTTGCGAGGCATATTCTCAAACAGAGTCTGCGTCATCCACATGCCATTGTACTCGACCATTACTCTGTCAAATACATACCTCGATGCAATGCCATTGAGCTTAGCCTCTGTGAGATCTGTCTCCTTCTCGATTCTCTCAATATATACCTTGTCGGTAAATTTGCTTTCATCGTAGGGCACTTCACCAGATTCGCACACTAGAAGAAGGGTGCTTGAACCTTCTCCAAACTCAGGTGTCTCGAGGGTATCCTGTATGAATGTTGACTTGCCCGAGCCTAGAAATCCTGTAAATAGATAGACTGGTTTCTCTCTCATATTCCGAACAACTCCTTGATTTTATCCTTGTTGAGTCCTACTCCGATTACGCAGATTACTCCGGTAGTCTCCGCCTCGTCAGCAGTTCTAACTTCTGGTTCATCTGGGATATAGTCGAATTCGTACCATTCGCCCTCTGTGCCTGCTACAAAACCTTTTGCTCTCAGCACTTGTCCGCACTTCTCGGAATCCATGAGGCCTGCTAGAGCTTGCTCGAGCTGGCCGCGCTCGAAGCGGTGTGCGGTCTCCACGCCCATTTCGTCAAACACTTCGTCGGCGTGGTGTCCGTGGCCGTGATGGTGGTGATGATGTCCGTGACCACAGCACTCATGCTCTTCGTCATCGTGATGGTGATGATGTTCATGGTCGTGATCGTGATGATGTTCGTGACCGCAGCACTCATGCTCTTCGTCACCATGATGGTGATGGTGTTCATGGTCGTGATCGTGATGGTGGCCGTGACCGCAGCACTCATGCTCTTCGTCACCGTGATGGCGATGGTGCTCATGGTCGTGATCGTGATGATGTCCGTGACCACAGCACTCATGCTCTTCGTCATCGTGATGGTGATGGTGGTGCTCATGGTCGTGATCGTGATGATGCTCTGCCTCGTGAGCTTCCTGCTCTCTATACGCCTCTTCTCTTAGTCGGTCAAGTTCAGCAGAGAGGGTCCTTTTCTGTTCCATAATCTCTAGGATCTTAGCACCGTCAATTTCCTTCCAGTCTGTCGTCACTATAGATGCTTCCTTGTTATGTTCGCGGAGAAGTGCGATGCACTTGTCTATATCTTCCTGTGACATTCCTGCAGTATGACTTAGAATAATTGAGCTCGCATGCTCTACCTGATTTTCATAGAACTCTCCGAAGTTGCTCATGTACATCTCAGCCTTCTTGGCGTCTACGACAGTAGTAAATCCATTTAGCTCAATCTTGTCGTTCTTAAGATCCTGTACTGCAATAATTACATCCGAAAGCTTGCCAACACCTGATGGTTCGATGAGAATCCTCTCAGGATTATACTTCTCAATTACTTCATTAAGTGCCTTTCCGAAATCACCAACAAGAGTGCAGCAGATGCAACCTGCGTTCATCTGATTAATCTCGATTCCAGTATTCTGAAGAAATCCCTTATCTACTCCAATCTCACCAAATTCATTTTCGATGAGAACTATTTTGTCCGTGCCATACGCTTCCTCAATAAGCTTCCTAATCAGTGTTGTCTTACCTGCTCCTAGGAATCCTGAGAAAATATCCACTTTAGTCATATGTCTCAATCCTTTCTATATATATAAATAATTGATTTGCTTGCGCCTTAGTATGAGTTAACTAACTATATTATGAGATTATACCATACTGAGCCTCATATTTTTGACACTGATGTGTTAATTTGCGAAATAAATAAGCCACGAGCATAGTCATTTACTGACTGTACTCATGGCTCTTTTGTGTACTATTATCAAATATTATCCGTCTCTGTCGTTGACAAAATCACTATTTCTATGGCGCATTTACTTATGCGATTTCTTCCACTCCTTGACGCTCTTTAGACGCTCTTTAAACCTTGCCTCAACACCTTGCTCAGTCGGTTTGTAGTATTCACGTCCAACCAAAGAATCTGGCAGACACTGCATAGACGTAATTTTTTCTTCATAGTCGTGAGCGTACTTATACCCTTTACCGTATCCGAGGTCTTTCATGAGCGAAGTAGGTGCATTTCTAATATTAAGTGGAACTGGCTCTGCCATGTGCTCCTGGGCATCATCCCTTGCTGCAAAATAGGCGACCTCCATAGCGTTAGACTTAGGAGCCAGCGCCATATAAATTACAGCTTCTGTAAGGTGAACAGAGCATTCAGGCATTCCTATAAAATGGCACGCCTGATAGGCCGCTATCGCTATCTCCAGTGCCCGAGGATCCGCAAGTCCTACGTCTTCCGATGCAAATCTAGTTACTCGCCTCGCCACATAGAGTGGGTCTTCACCAGCCTCGAGCATCCTTGCGAGCCAGTACACAGCTGCATCAGCATCCGAATTTCTCATTGACTTGTGTAGCGCTGATATGATGTTGTAATGCTCTTCACCATTCTTGTCATAGAGTAGCGATTTCTTGGAGATGCACTGCTCGAGTGTATCCATGGTTATATCTATCGTTCCATCGGCTTTGATGTCTCCATTGAGTACCACCATCTCTAGTGTGGTCAGTGAGCTTCTCGCATCACCGCTTGCAAACTCGGCAATCATATGAATCATATCATCAGTGATATTAACCTTCTCATCGCCAAAGCCTCGCTGATCTGTAATCGCACGTTTAAGAAGCTGCTCAATATCACTAGTTTCAAGATTCTTTAACACGAAAACCTTGCAGCGAGATAGCAAAGCGCCATTTACCTCAAATGACGGATTCTCTGTCGTCGCTCCAATCAGGGTTATGCTACCCTTCTCGACAAAAGGAAGAAATGCATCCTGCTGAGCTTTGTTAAACCTATGAATCTCATCGATAAACACAATCGTCTTCTCGCCGAATCTTGTATACCTATCAGCCTGCTGCATAACCGTGCGGATTTCCTTAATTCCACTAGTTACAGCAGAAAAAGTTATGAAATTCGCTTTCGTTTTGCTAGCAATAATCTGCGCAAGTGTCGTCTTTCCGACTCCTGGAGGTCCCCAAAAAATCATTGATGGCACCTTATCTGTCTCGATAAGCTTACTGAGGATTTTGCCCTCGCCAACTAAGTGCTGCTGCCCTACAAACTCGCTTAGATCTCTTGGTCTCATGCGAGCAGCTAAAGGTTCATCTTTACTATTCTCATTTTCAAATATCGAAATTTGTTCCATTTAACCCCTTCCATTCTAACACTTTACAAACTATAGACATACATTTCTAACCTAATAGTGGTTACTGAACTCTGCAATTTTTCTCTTTTTATCCGCTATTGTTCCACCTGCTTGTCCAACTGGATACTTCTCCCAATTGTTATGCGACTTCAGATGCAGCCTCGTAGATTCCCCTGCTGTCCAGTTCCAGATTTTCTCTTTTACTATATAAGAAACAGATAATCAGTAAAACAGAAAGCTCGAATACGAGCTTTCTGAAAATTGTCTACTGACTTTGTCCCGTTAGACGCTTCTCTTCCTCTAGGCGTTCCTGCTCTGCCTTCTTGTCCATCTTGAACTGTTTACGGAATTCCTCTGGGCTGCTTGGAAGTTTTTTTATGTCAGATTTGTTATACAACCAGTAATAGGTATCTTCTTCATCATATGATTTACCTGTAGCATCAAGGTAACCCATCAAATAGTTTCCTTTTTTTGTTAATATAACCATTAATTTTATTTTTTTCCATCTTTGTAATTTTTATAACTATACCTATTAATTTTTTTACTTTTAACTGCTTTTACATCTTTAAACTCAACACCTGCTGAATCGATCATTGTGAGTACATAATTCCCATTTTTTATCTTATAACTACCATATAAGAAGTCAATCTCTGGACGGCTTCCATCACCATCTTCACCATAATTTTCTTGATGCCTCCTACTGTCATCATGCATTAGAACATATGTCCCATCCTTTTTAAATTCAATATAATATCTCGGATCATCTTTTTTAGGGTATTCAGTATAGTACCCACTCATGTACACGGTATCAGTCTTAATTTCTGTAGTTTTTTTTGGTAGCATAATTGCAACAATAGTGGAAACTATTGAAATCAATATTATGCAAGCAGCGGTTATTCTTTTATGTTCTATTAATCTTACCATGTCCGCACCTCACTTCAAAATCAGCTACTCTCTTTCTCCATACTATCTTATCGTTATAATCCATTTTTTTAGGGGCTTTAAATACCGCACTTTTTCCATTACTATCTTTTACCTGATTTCCATTATTATCAAGCACATTTTTAGCTTCCTCTCTAAACTGAGGTTCATACTTGCATCTTGGGTCAGCAGGATCCACATCAAGCACCGTATGCACCTCGTTATTCCTACGTGCATAATTAAAGCTAGAGCAGTTAACCATGGCATCTTGTGTAGCGTCTTTATCTAAAAGAGTGAGGAATT
>ERZ772906.1142-NODE-1142-length-14762-cov-4.473244_pt1 | contig 14762 bp, 13 predicted proteins | sample MGYA00511338_ERZ772906 | MGnify/ENA primary metagenome ERZ772906 (study PRJEB29015, sample SAMEA2738076) | human oral metagenome | biome: human oral; feature: human-associated habitat; material: saliva | place: China | collected 2212 ... | reverse complement strand
TTGATTTTTTATCGTTAAGAAATCTACTCAGTAACGAACTATTTTTTACTTTTTATTACTTTGCAACAGCCACTTTATATTTACTTATTCATATTTTTTAATAATGTTAGCTAGTCTTTCTTCATTTTTTGGTAAAATGTTTTGACTATCAGTTGTTGGTGTATACCAAGGTTTAGAACCAAAATATTGTTGATATTTCTTTTTCTTAAATCTATATCCTCTTCTTGCATATAAAGTATTTCTAATTATAGCAAGTTCACTAGAAGAGAAATTATATAGATATGATTCATTTCCTCTGTTGATAACTTCATCATAAACCTTATCTAAAACTTGTAAATCATAGTCATCATAAGATGAATATTGCTGAGTATTTTGTTGAGGAGCAACATTGTTGTTTGTCTCAGGAATACTTTGTGGAACATTAGTATTGTTCACTGGTTCAGGAACAGTTGTTACAGGAGTATTTTCAACTGGAGGAGCTACTTCTGTTGTAGTAACTGGCTCAACTACTGTTGTTTGTGCTTGAGGAGCAACTTGGTTAGTATCATAATTAACTTGAGTATAATAATTTTTAGGTCTCTTTAAACCTCTTCCAATACTTCTAATAAAAGAAATTACACCAGAAGCTAAGAAAATCCAAAATATCAAAGTTATTCCTAAAATAATTAATTGAGTTTTAGTACCAGCTTTCATCCCACTTTTCTTTTTTGGAAATTCTTTTATAACTGTTTTCTTATTTTTGTTACTAGTTTTTACTTCTTCTTGGACTACTGGAGTTGTGACTTCTGTTATTGAATTATCTGTTTTAGGTACCTCAATGTTTTCATTATTAAGTTCTTGTTTTAAATCATCATTATCGTTCAAAATAATCCCCCCTTATTAATATTTGTGTTTGTATTATAACATTTTTTTAAGAAAATGAAAAGATTTCTTAAAAAAGTAAAAATATATAAAAAAAAGGTAAAAATTATTTGTTAAAATAAAACAAAAAACAAAAAACTATCCTAATTTAAAAAAAAATATGCTATAATTAATACAAATATATTAATACAGAGTTATTTTAATGGAGGGGAAATTTAAAATGAAACTTGTAGAGGTTATATTTAAGGGGAGAGAAAAATTTACTAAAAGTTCTGCCAAAGCATTAAGAGGATTTTTTGGCAATTTTTTTAGTGGAATAATAGAATTTCATAATCACTTAGATCAAATAACATTTAACTATCAAACACCAAATATTCAATATAGAGTAGTTGACGGAAACTTATCAATATTAGGCATAAATAAAGGTGGAGATATACTACTGCAGTCTATAGATAAAATTAGATTAGATGAAATAGTTTTAAAAGGAATTGATAACAAAATATTAGAAAAAGAAATTAAAATAACTTTTCCAGAATTAGAAATTAAAGACGAAGACTTTAATTATAAGTTTGAATCGTTTTGGGTAGCTTTAAACAAAGAGAACTATAAAAAATACAAAAAAGGAGAATTTTCCCTTGATATACAATTGAGAAATAATATTCTTGAATTTTTTAAGTCTTGTGGAGTACAAGCTGAGAAAAGAATTATTGCAAGTGGAAATTTTGAAGAGCATGAAATAATTGACAAGGATACAACTATTTTGGGTTTTACAGGAGCTTTTAAAACTAATGTAAAATTACCTGAATTAATAGCACTTGGAAAAAGAAAAAGTATAGGTTATGGATTAATTAAGAGGGTAGAGCTATGAAAACTATATTAATAAAAACAGCAAGAAGAAAAAATTATCTTGATATTTCTGATTTAGAAAGTAAAATTAAATTCACAGATAAAACCATTTTTTCAAGTATAGATTCAGAAAGTATTGAGTTATCCGTTCCAGAAGAAGAAATAAATTTACTAATCAATAAAATTTTAGAATACAAATTAAATGATAATTTTTACATAGACGATGAAAAAGTAATAATCAAAGAAATAAAATTAACAGAACACAAACAAAAAGCAGAAGAAAAAAGATTCAAGATAAAAAATAATAGTTTGACTATAGTATTTAAAAGTCCAACTATTTTTAAAGTTGGATACAATTTTTTAGATTTTTCAGTATCCTTACTATTTTTACTTAGTGCAAAAAAATATAATAAGTATTTTAAGGATAATAAGATAATTTTAGATAAAGAAGAATTAAAAAAGATAAATGTAGTTGAAGAAAATTTAGAAAAAGCTGAGTTTAATTCTTTTATGGGAGAAGTAAAATTAGATTTTTCTAATATTTCAGATGAAGAAAAAGAGAAATATGAATGTATATTAAATTTCATTTTAAAAAATGGAGTGGCTTATAAACAAAAAAAACATTATGGAAGAATCAATTTAATTTAATTTAATTATTCATAAACGAGGAGGGATAAAATGGCAAAATTTATTGTAGCTATTGAAACAGTAAAGATTAAAGAGTTTTTATTTTCAACTAATAAGTTGAAGGTAATTAGAGGGGCAAGTTATCTATTAGATTATCTTAATCAGGTGGAAGTGCCAAAAATTATAAAAAAAGATAATAGAGTAGAAGAGAACGATATAATCTATGTGGGTGCAGGAAATGCTAAGTTTTTTGTCGAGAGAGAAGACGAAAAAGAAGCTGAAAGAATAGTTAAAGAAATTATAAAAGAAGTTAAAGATAAATATGAAAAAGAAGCTCCTGGTGCAAAAGTTGTAGGAGTTTATGTTGAAACTGCATATAAAAAAGGTCAAAAAAGTGAAGAAGGAAAAGAAGTATGGAATGATCTAGATAAATTAGGAGAACTTACTGCTATTGAAAAAAGTAAAGGATTTTCTACTTTAAACATAGATTTACCATATGTTGAAAAATGTGAATTAAGTGGAACTGAAGTGGCAGAAGTTAGCGTAAAGAATTTCTCAAGAGACCTAGAAAATTTAGACTTTACAGTAAAAGATGGAAATTTAATTTTTAAAGATTATGACAATAAAGAAATTTCTACTATTGAACTTAGTACTTTAAAAGGACAAATTGGTAATAACTTAGCTAAAACTACTGGAAAAATATCTGATGCAAGTTTTAGAAAAATACTTTTTGCTAATTTATTGAAGAAAGTTGATAAAATTGATAATGTAGGTTTTTACAATACAATAAAGGAATATATTAAAGACTATGAAGATTCTACTATTCAAGATTTTCAAAATACAGATAGTTTCTTTGGATTGATGTATAGTGATGGAGACGGTTTAGGAGACTTTTTAAAAGGATCAAAAGAAAAATTTATAGGATTATTAAAAGAAAAAGATAATGCTGAAGATTTATATTTAGAATTTATGGGAAAATTTAGTAAAAAACTAGATGAAATTACAAAAGGAAGTCTTAAGGATGTTTTAGAAGAAGTTTTTGAAAATAGAGACGAAAAAGAAAAATGGGGAGAATTCTTAATAGTTGGTGGGGATGATGTCTGTGCTGTATTTCCTCCAAACTTAGTCATGGAAATTTCTATGAAATTTCAAAAAAGATTTGAAGATAACATGGCTAGTGCAATGAAAGAAATAACAGAAAATATAGGTGAAGATAAAAATACAAGAATTACTTCATCTTCTGGAGTCATAATTGCAAAAGCTAAAACTCCAATGTTTCAACTTTTTGAGCAAGCATTACATCTACAAAAATCTGCAAAAAAAGCTAGAAAAAAAGCTGTTGATAAAAATCTTAATAAAACAGGCTTTATAGATTTCCAAGTTATTGGTTCAGAAGGTTGTGTTGATATCGATGAATTTAGAGATAAATTTAAAGATAATCAAGTCATGGAAAGACCTTATGCAATTAATATAGAAAAAGAAAAAGAGTTTAAAAATATAGAAAATTTATTAGTTCTTATTAAAGATATGAAAGCTACTGTTTTTCCAACAAATAAATTGAGATATATTTATGATTTAAAAGCTGATAGAAAAAAACTTAATTTTGAAAAGAAAATGGAGCTTATAAACATACTTTCAAAAATGAATGAAGATCAAGTAAAGTTTATTAGAGATAGATTAGGGATAAATCATAAACCTGAATCAAATGAAAAATTAGAAAATGATTTCACTGATGATTTTGTTAATGTTTTTGATATTTTAGAAATCTACAATTTTATAGACTAAGGAGGGAGTAAATTAATGAAGGTTAATTACACAGTAAAACTTCTTTTACCAGCTATAACAGCTTCCCTAGGTACAATAGGAAAAGATATAGATGTGGAGATAAAAAGAGATAAAGAAGGGAAACCATTTTTTAGTGGAAAACAAGTAAAAGGAATTTTAAGAGAAAGAGTATTTCAATTTAAAAATGCTTTAAATGAAGATTCTGATTCTTTTATAAAAAAATATTTTGGTGATGAAGGAAATTATATAGAAAAAAATGATTTTTCAAAGATTATTTTCTCTAATTTAACTTTAAAAAAAGATAATAAAGAAAAAATTGGAAGTAGATATGGTATAAGAATAGATAGAAGAACAAAAACAACTATTCCACAATCTTTATTCAATTATGAATTCTTAAGAGAAAATAATGAATTTGAGGGGGAATTAGTATTTAAAGATGATATAAATAAAAAAGATTTAGAATTCATTTTAGCTTCATTATTTCATTTAGACTTTATAGGGGGATTAAAATCAAGAGGACTTGGAAAAGTTGAAATTCTAATTGAAGAAAAAAATATAAAAGATTTAGAGAAAATTATAAATAGTTTGAAAAAAGAAGAAAAGAAAATTAATAAAGATAAGATCAATAATGATTTAATTAAATATTCTTATACATTAACATTGGATGAACCTTTAATATTAAAAGCTAGAGAGCTTGGAAACCATATTGAAGTAAAAAAATATCTTCAAGGTTCAACTATAAGAGGAGCATTAATTGAATTCTTTGTAAAAGAAGGAATTAAATTAGATGATATTTTAAAAATTAAAGCTTCTGATGCAATAAAAGACAAAGTTTCTTTAGCTAGTTTGTTTAAAACTAAATATAAAATAAATAATGAAGATGTAATAAAAGATAAAGCTCAAACTACTGTAGTTGAAGTGAAAGGAGTTAAATTAGAAAGATATTCTAAACCTGATTTTTCAATAGTTGGAAATGAAGTAAGTGTTAAGATAAATCCTAAAACAAAATCTGTTGAGAATGGAATGTTATTTAATACTGAATATCTAAGTTCTTATGAAAAAAATAAGGACAATAAAATAGAAAAAATCTTACTTAATGGGGATGTTGAACTTCCAGAAGGTTTAATTGAAAAAAATGAAAAATATACAATATATTTAGGAAAGTTAAAAACAAAAGGTTTTGGTAAGGCTACTATTACTTTTAAAGATTATGTTGAAAAAAATGAAAGTATAGTTTCAAGAATAAATGTATTTAATGAGGCTATTCCAGAAAATGAAAAAGAAAAATTATCAAACAAAACTTTAATAACATTTGATTTACAGTCAGATATGATATTACCTTATACTGATATCTATGATGCACAAGAACAGTTTAAAATTCTTGCAAATTTATCTGATAACTTTAAATTTAATTATTCTAGAAGTTTTGTAAATACATCAAAATTAGAAGGATATAACTTAATAAATAATATTAGAAAAATAGATGAACTTATTTTTAATAGAGGTTCAGTCTTTACATTTGAAGTTAATAATTATAAAGATGAATTAGAACTTTTAAATAAAATAGAAGAAGAAGGAATAGGACTTAGAAAAAATGAAGGATTTGGTAGGGTTAAAATATGTAGCTCAAGGGGGGATAATTAATGTGGTATCCTGAAAGAGAAAGAAAGTTGGATAAGGGGCTAAAAGAAAGAAGTCCAAAAAATCAAAAAGAAAAAACTTCATTATCACTAGAAGAAATAAAAAATATAAAAGCAGAATTTTTTGAAAAATATATAAAAAGTGGAGAACTAAAGGAGCAAATAAAAGATATTAATTCTGCTCAATTAACAAGATTTTACTTTTTATTAGAAGATAGGAAGTTCTATAAAGATAGTAATGATATTAAGAAATTTATTGATGGGCAACTAGAAAGAGCAAAGGTTTTAGGAGAGGGTTCGCCAGTAGGAAAAGCTCAAAAATTCTATACTTACTATAAAGAAAAATTTTTAAAAGATGAAGATATAATAAACTCAGAAAAAAATAAAATATATTTAAGTCTATTAAAAACATATTTTAGATATATTCTTGGTATAGAAAGATTTGATGAAAAACTTAAATAGATTGAGGAGGGTAAATATATGGATTTTTCAGTTTTTAAAAATAAATATTTTATTGAAGGAGATTTAGTAGTTTTAACAGCTTTACATATAGGAAGTGGGAAAGAAGAAGGAGAACATGATGCACCTTTTATGAGTGAAGATGGAAATTTCTATATTCCAGGTTCTTCTTTTAGAGGATATCTAAGAACAAAATTAGAAAGATTTTTATTAGACGAAAATAATTATAAATTTAAAGATAAGAAAACTCAGGATATATTAAATATGGCTGATGTTTTATTGTTATTTGGTTATACTAATCTTTTTGCAGAAGACAAAAATGTAAATGAAATTGAAAATAGGTTAGAAGAAAAATTGAGATTCAAGAAGGAAGAAAGAAAGAATTTTTCAAGTATGGCAGGAAGAATTCATATTGCTGATATGCCAATAGTTTCTGATGTTAACTCTGTTAGAAGAGATGGAATAAAAATAGATAGGAACACAGGAGCTACTAAAGCGAGTGCTAAGTTTGATTATGATATTATCCCAGCAGGTTCAAAATTCAAATTTACTATTGAATTAGATAATATTGAAGAATATCAATTAGATTTAATTGCATTAGCTTTAAAAGATATATATGATGATGGAGATTTATTTGGAGGTAAATTATCAAGAGGTATTGGAAAATGTCAATTAAAAGATATAAAAATTCAATATGTTGATAAAAATAATTTAAAAAAATATATTTTTGAAAAGAAAAAATCAGATATGGACAAAAATAATTTCTTTAAATTTGAAAATCTAGAATTAGTTGATTAGGAGGAGCTATGAAAGAATTTTTAAAATTAGATAATAAATTAGTTATTAAATTAAAAATAATTCCACTTTCTCCTCTTACAATAAAATATTCTTCAAATGATAGAAATGATGAGGAAAAAGATGATACATATGTAGCAGTTATAACAACTGAAAAAAATAAAAAAGATGAAAAAGATAAATGGAAGAAACTTGTAATAGATAAAGGAAATATAAAAGATGAGGCAAGAGTAGGAGAAATATATATTGCAGGTTCTACTTTAAAAGGATTGTTTAGAGATAGATTTTTAACTATTTTTAATGAAAAAGATGATTATGTAGATAATTTATTTGGATTTACTGATAAAGATAAAGCAAAAAAATCAAGATTTTTTATACAAGATGCCTTTTTATCAGATGAGAAACTTAGAGAGATATTTTATATGAATACTAAAGAGGCTTTGAAACAAGTGACTTCTTTAAGAGCTATAACTCCTGTAGATCACTTTAGTTCAAAAGCGAAAGTTCCTCTACAATATGAATATACTATGGAAAATTTTGTAACTGAATTAAGTATAAATAATGCTAGTATAAAAGAATTACAAGCTCTTTATTTTCTGATAAGAGATAGTTTAAATAAAGAAATTAGAATAGGTAATTCAAAAACTCGTGGCTTTGGACTTGTAAAATTTGAAATAGAAGAATTAAAATATGAGCAATTCAAAAGTCAAAAAGATGAATTAAAAAGATTTGAAGAATACTTTAATATCAATGATAAAGAAAGTAAGAAAATAGGAGATAAATATATAAATAAATCTTTATATTTAAAAGAAGAACTAAAAAAGGTTGATGTAGAAAATCCTAATAAGTTTATAGTTGCTCTTTTTGAAATGGGGGTGAACTAATGGAAGAATTAAGAACTCTATCATTAGGAGAGATTAAAGATAAAATTGAAAGTACTCAGGACTTATATTTAGTTAGTGTAAATTATGATAAAGAAAATGGAATTAAATTAGAAAAAAATATAAAAACTTCTAATTTAGATACAATTTTAGAAGAAATTAAAGGTTTCTATAAATTATATGTCTTTAATGAAGATTTTATGTTATCTGTATTTAATTTTGGAAATGATGAATATAGATATAGCAAAGTTAGAAAATCTGATTTTGATAAAGATGAAAAAGGAGAAATAAAAGAAACCATAAAACATATCTATATGAGAGAGTATGGAAGATTGAAAGTAAGAATTGGAAAAATGGGGGAAAGAGAAGTCATTCAGTATATAAAATTTGGGGGTGAAAACTAATGGCTGGAAAAATTGCTAAAATAATAGAAGTCAATGAAACAGAGAAATATTTTAAATTAGAAAAAGTTGATAAAAATTTTCCAATTACAAAAAAGTTTAAAAGTTTTAACTTAAAAGTTGAAGATAGTATAGAATATGATATAAAAGGACCAAATTTAGAAATTTTAAGAAAAGTTGATGTGAAATTCGAAGAAAGTCAAGATAAAGGATCAAAAAAAGAAGAAAAATCTCCTATTTTTGATTACCCATATAACTTTGTTTCTCTTGGTGAAACAGAAGAAATTAAAAGAGAAAAAAGGGTTAAAGGTGTACATAATGGGAAAATAAAATGTAGTTTAAAAAATTTAACCCCTATATTTATAGGAAATAAAACTGATGAAAAAGAAGAAAGAACATTGACTTTAAAAGTTGAAAGTAATGAAAAATATGTTATTCCTGCAAGTACTTTAAAAGGGGAAATTAGAAATATAATTGAAGTTTTGACAACAAGTTGTATAAAAAATGTTGAGGAAGAAAGACTTGATTATAGAGGAACAGCAGGTGGGAAAAAGAATGTTTTTGGAATTATAAAAAAATTTCCTACTGCTAATGATGATGGAATAATTATTGAAGCAGATAAAGTTAAGGTAAATAGAAAAAAAGTTTTATCTAACTATAAACCTGGTTTTTATCCAGTAAAAGTAGCAAATAATTCATTAGTTAAAGACTATATAAGAAAAGGAAAATTAAAACCTAGCTATAAAAAAGGTGAAGATGATCCTAATGCAATTAATTTTCCTGATGAATTTAAAAAGGTTCAACAAGGTGGAACGATAAATGCTGTTTTGTGGGTATCTTCTTTTATACCAAACAAAAAATATGAAAAACTTTTAATACCTAATGAAAAACATTATTCTTTTTCAAAATCTGATTATGAAGATTTATTATATTTAATAAAACAAAGAAAGGAAGCTGAAGAAAAAAAGCCTCCAAAAGATAGAGAAAATTTTTATATAGATGAACTAAAAGAAGGAGATACTATTATTTTTGAAGTAAATGAGAATGGGAAAATTGAGAACTTTTCTTTCTCAGAAATTCCAAGATTAAGATATAAGATGAGCCCATTAGATTTAGTGCCGAAACAATTTCATCCTTGTACTAGTGAAGAACTATGTTTTGCTTGTAGAATGTTTGGAACAATTGGTGATCACAGCGAAAATAAAAATGGTAAGAAAAAGGAAGAACATATTATTTCAATGAGCAGTAAAATTTTTATTTCTGACGCTTTATCAATAAATAACAAAACTGAAGAATTTGAAAAAAAATTAATATTAAAATCCTTAGGTGAACCTCATCCTTCTTTGACTAGATTTTATTTAGAAAATAATAAAAGTTATATTGAAGGTTCTAAAATAAGAGGAAGAAAATTTTATTGGCATCACCAAGATAAAATTGAAGCTGGAAAGAATTATAGCAATTATTTAAAAACAATTTCAGACCCTGCTCCTTCAACGACAAACTCAACTATTTGGTTCTTAAGACCAGATCAAGATTTTGAGTTTGAAGTTGCTTTTAAAGATTTAACAGATGAAGAATTAGGAATTTTAATTTACTCTTTAGAACTTGAAAAAGATTTACTTCACAAATTGGGAAAAGCTAAGGCTTTTGGTTTTGGAAGTTGTGAAATAAAAATAACAGATTGTCTATTAGAAAGTTCAGAAAAATATAGTTCATTTATAAAAGCATATGAAAAAATGGATAAAGAAAAATATTTAAAAATAGCTAAAGAAAAATATAAATTAGATACTGATGAAAGAAAAGAAATTAATGAATTAAAAGCTATTTTAAAATCAACTAATAATTTAGATTTTGGAAGCGGTGCTTTTCCTGAAGAAACTAAAGTAGATAAAAATGGGACTAAAACTAAAAATACATTAATTTGGTTTATAAATCATAAAAATTATGTATTACCAAATATTTTGGATTATAAAAAGAAATAAAGGAAATATTTATTAATGGCTAATATAAAAAAAGATTACAAGGATAATGTAGTAATATTATCTGATGTAACAGAAATAAACGATACAAACTATTGGGAAATTACTCAAATTGAAAGAGAATCTGTTGAGGAGAATATAGAATTTATCAATATAAAGGTTTCAATCAGTGATAAAAAAACTATATTCTTCTTAATGGAGAATTCCTTTACTATTAAAAGCAGAGAAGAGAATTTCTATATATTTGAGAAAAAATGCCAAAATATAAAAAGTTTAAGACTTTCTCTAACAGGTGAATGCAATTATCAGTGTTTCTTTTGCCATGGAGAAGGTTCAAAAATGGGAGATAAAAGAGAAGAAAATTCAAAAGAAGAAATGTATTCTCTTATTAAGGAAGCTATAAAAAATAATTACACTGATATAACTTTCACTGGAGGAGAACCTCTTCTAAAATTAGATGATATTATCTGGTATTTAAATAAACTTAGTGAGGATAATTTAAAGCCATATATAACTATAGTGACAAATGGCTCTTTAATTGAAGATAGATTACTAGATGCTATAGAAAATTATGTAGGAGATAAGAAAGAAATTTTTAAATTTAATTTCTCTATGCATTCTTTAAAGAATGATGTTTATTTAGATATAGTTAGACCTGTTATTAAAGCGATTCCTATAGATAAAAATAATCTTTTAGAACTAGTTAAAGAGAATATAAAGAAAATTAAAGCAAGAAATTTAAAAGTGAAGTTAAACTTTGTTTTATTAAAAAATAAGAATACTGATAAAAAAGATATTGAAGAAATATTAGAATTTGCCTATGAAAATAAGGTAGACTATGTTAAATTTTTGGAACTTTTAGTAACAGAAGATTTAATAAAAAAAGATATGTATAAATTTTATCTGACATTGGATAGCCTTCTTGATGAATGGAAAGATAAATTAGTTTTCTATAAGAGAACTACCAGAAGAGATGAATATCTATATAAAGGTGAAATAAAGGTTGAACTGCAACAATGTATCTGTATGGAAGGTTGTGCTAAGTGTTTAATTAATACCAGTGTATTTTTAACTTCTGAATCAAAATATTTCCCTTGTTTTTTAAAACCTGAGAAAGTTTTAAATGTAGACTCAAATGAATTAATTTCTAAAATAGCAGAAGGGACAGAATATGTAAAAGAATTAGGAAGAGAATATGGAAATGGCTCTCCCATTCTTGTAAGAAATAAGAAGCGAGTGGAAGAGAAAGAAGAGTATTACTACATTTCTAAAAAAGCTTTTATAGAAAAAGAAATTGAAAATATTTTAGGAGAGTATTCATATAAAATAGGGCCTAAGAGAAATTTTAAAGAAAAATATTTGAAAAGTATTTCTATGGATAAAGAAGATTACTTTAAAGAAGGAAAAATATATAAATTCTATGAAAATAGTGAAGAGAAAGGCTTTGTAGAAACTTTACAAGAAATCAAATACATAGAAGAAGATAAAAAATTTCTAATTAAATTTTTAAATAAAAAAATTGGATATGAAGATAAGAAAATTTCAAAAGATAAAATAGACAATTATCTCAATTATTTGAAGGCTTTTAATTTGGAAGTATTTTTAGAACTTGAATGGGATACAATTGAATATATAAAAGATTCAGCTTCAATAAGTATAGGTTCTGTTAAATTAAATGGAAATGATAAGAAAAAAATTATTTTCATGAGTAAACAAAAAATCGAAGATAAAGAAATCATTGAAAAGTTAAGGCTTATTGAGTTAGAAGAATTAGTTATAAAATATATAAGTAAGTAAAATGATAAAAAATTAACCAAATAAAAAACTCCATAATTCTAAATAAAGATAGAATTTTTGGAGTTTTTTTGATAAAAGTTTTTATTTCTCTATTTCAAAAGGTCTATATTTATCTGGAGAATCACTTTCAAGAGCTTTTATTAAAAGATGTATTTGATACTCAAGAGCTCTTCTATACCTTATTTTATGAGAAGTGCCAATTATATTTCCAGTTTCTTCCTTTAGTAATTTTCCAAACTCTTCTATAAAGAGAATTCGAGCTTCTTTTTTCAATAAAACTGCTCCAGTTTCTTCATTGGTTTCAAAATCATTAATAGTTATTTTTTTAGTTTTTAGTAATTTAAATGCTAAAGCATCTACTAAAATAGTTCTCCATTCTTCCATCAAATCTGAACAAAGACATGGTATCCCTTCTTCATCAGAAGCAAAAAATCCAATATAAGGATTAAGACCTTTAGAAAGAATAAGAGTTTGTATCTCATAGATTAAAAGAGTATAACCAAAACTTAACATAGAATTAAATGGATCTTTAGGAGGCATTTTTACCCTTGTTGTAAAATTAAAATCATCTCCAAGAAAATAAGAAAGTCCTGTGAAATAAAAAGTATTCATTTTTTCAATGATAAGATTTAATGCTTCTATATTTTGAGCCTTGTCAACATCATTTAATAGAGTTAATATTCTAGTAGAATAAATAGTAGCAGCGGGCTCTTTAGCTGAAGCATTTTCTGTAAATAGTAAACTTCTTTGATTTTTTATTTTAGCTTTTATGAGTATTTTCGAAAATTCTAAACAAAATTCTTTATCTTCACTTTTTTTGAATTGTAACTTTTGAATTTTTATATCTACATAATTAGTAGGTTCTAAACTTCCAAAGTAATTCCCTTCATTAGATAAAAAAGTTACGGGAATACCTTTTTTTAAAGTATTTTGAATACAAGAAATAGTTAATTGAACATCTCCAAATATAATAATTCTATCTAAATTCTCAGTAGAAATCTCTTTTTTTCTATTCCTTTTAGGATCATATATAAGCTCTAAACTATTATTAACATAATCTAGTATAGAACCTTGGTCATAAATGTATAAATTAGCACTCATATTCCCCCCTATATTCTTAAAAAATCATCAAGTATGATAACTTCATCAGCATCAATTACATCTTCTGTATCCTTAGATATTTCTTTTAATTTAAGTATAGTTTCTAAAAGATAACATAGACCAATCAGACATATTTCATATTCTTTTTCTTCAAAGAAGTATTCGATTTTTTCTAATTCCACATTATTTTCATAGTAAGTTTCTATAATTAATTTATTAATTTTTAATACAAAATCCTCTCGTATGAATTTATCAAATAAAGAAAAATAATGTTTTTTACAAATATCCAAAGAAAAATCTAAAGTTCTTTTTGGATATTTATTTTCTTCAAAAGTTTTGATAGATTTTAATATTTTTTTTATAAAAATAAAATCATTTTCTTCATCCTCAAATTCAATATTTTTAAATAAATCTTCTATATCACAAGATAAAGCTTTTGCTATATCTGGAATTTTTTTAGTAGATGGATACATTTTATCAGCTTCAATTTTCTCTATATAACTTCTATTCGAATAATTAAGTAATTTTGCTAAGTCACTAGTATCTAAACCTAAATTAATTCTTCTTTTTTGAATATTTTTGCCAAATGAAATCATTTAAAACTCCTTCTTTGAAATATATTTTATTTTAAACCTTATTATAAATGGATAACCTTCAATACAATACCACTGTAGAAGTACAGTGTATGCTTTGGGGTTTTAAACCTTATTATAAATGGATAACCTTCAATACCAACTAGCAACTTATAGATTACAAGAAGATAGCATTAAGTTTTAAACCTTATTATAAATGGATAACCTTCAATACTAATATTAGATAATAAAGGACCTAGCTTTCCTAATAAGTTTTAAACCTTATTATAAATGGATAACCTTCAATACAAATGTTGGAGCTAAATCTAAGTACGCTGGAGTAGCAAGTTTTAAACCTTATTATAAATGGATAACCCTCAATACAGAATTAGAGAAAATATCACTTTTAGAGTTTCTATGTTTTAAACCTTATTATAAATGGATAACCCTCAATACAAAGACCAGTATACAAGATTCTTAAGCTATAAACTTTGTTTTAAACCTTATTATAAATGGATAACCTTCAATACCAAAATCAATGGTAGAAAATTATAATAGCTATTTAAGTTTTAAACCTTATTATAAATGGATAACCTTCAATACAAAAATGTAGAAAAGGAATGTCTGAAAAAGAGTCTATGAAGTTTTAAACCTTATTATAAATGGATAACCTTCAATACTTTATTGGATGATGTAAAATATTCTCCAGTATTCGAGTTTTAAACCTTATTATAAATGGATAACCTTCAATACTAAAAAACTTTAGGAGGTAATAAAATGGAAGGACTGTTTTAAACCTTATTATAAATGGATAACCTTCAATACTAAATAGGAGATGATTTAAATGTTAGATAAAAAATTGTTTTAAACCTTATTATAAATGGATAACCTTCAATACTGAATATCATAGATACAAACTACGAAATGACATCTCGTAGAGTTTTAAACCTTATTATAAATGGATAATCTTCAATACTAAAAGAATGGGAAAAGAAATATTGGCAGATATGGAGTGTTT
>ERZ772906.1139-NODE-1139-length-14777-cov-3.919033_pt1 | contig 14777 bp, 12 predicted proteins | sample MGYA00511338_ERZ772906 | MGnify/ENA primary metagenome ERZ772906 (study PRJEB29015, sample SAMEA2738076) | human oral metagenome | biome: human oral; feature: human-associated habitat; material: saliva | place: China | collected 2212 ... | reverse complement strand
CCAAGAAGAACCGTCGGAACACCCCCGACCGTCTCAGCATCGCCAAGTTCTGCGCCCGCTGCGGCAAGCACACTGAGCACCGCGAGACCCGCTGAGAATCGCGTAGCGATCCCTGTCGCAACCGCCTTGCGACCGAGGAGCAAGCCCCGTCGACACCATGTCGGCGGGGCTTCGCCGTCTCCCCGAAGTCGGTGCCTAGCATCGGAGAGGTGAACGGTATCAGCCCCGGCGAGGACATCGTCGAGCGGCTCGCAGCAGTGCTGAGCGGGGTGCTCGCAACCGGCTCCTCCGTGTCCTCGAGCCGTGAGACTCACCGCCAGGCTCTGCGTGGAGCGACGGCGATTCTCCCCGCTGTGCAGGCCATGCACCAGATCCAGGAGTGGGTGCGGGACTGTCGGGGGGATGTTGCCTGGGAGGGCCTGGTGCACCGCCGTTGCCGGATGAGCATGAGGCCTGCGGGAGACGGGGTGGCTCTGGGAACGGACGCGCCCGATGGGGTCTCGATCCGACAGGTCGAGCGCGCGGGGTGGGAGCTCATCCAGGCGACGGTCGAGCTCACGGTGACGGGGCAGCACTGGCGGGTGATCCACGAGCTCGCCCGCCGTACCCTGCCGCCTGGGCGGGACGCTGTCGAGAAGAGGAAACTCACGGCCCCAGAGACCGGATTTGATACGCCGTCCGGCTCCGTGTTCTACCGGCTCGCTGACACCGATGTGGCCGCCTGGGCGCAGGCCAGCACCGCTGCCCGGGCAACGGTGGCCGACGGCGGGGCGGGCGGCGCCGGGGCGGAGGGTACTGCGGCCTCCACTGTACCTTCCACTGTCAGGGGCGGGCGGAAGCGGGCGTTGATCTGGACCGGCCCGGGATCCCGACTGAGGGTCCCGGTGGCGGCGGCGACGGCGCGGCGCACCTGCCCGGCGATGGCGGCATCGGCCGCGCTGCCTCCGAGGTCGGCGGCCAGGTCGGCGGGCAGATCCACGCCCAGGCGCAGGGCCGGGGCGAAGAGCCCGGTCTGCTCGGTGGTCTGGCTGGCGCCGGTGCTAACCAGCTCGTGGGGCCGGTCGGCGCTGATGACGAGCAGGGGGATGCCGGCGGCGTCGGCCTCGCTGACGGCCGGGTGAAGGTTGGAGACGGCCGTGCCCGAGGTGGTCACGACGGCGGCGCAGCGGCTGTGCCCGCTCAGGGCGCGGGCGCGGGCGGCCCCCAGGGCGATGAAACCGGCGCTGCGCTCATCCAGGACGACACGCAGACGCATGCGTCCGGCGTCGGCGGCATCGGCCAGGGCGTCCGCCAGCGGGGCGCTGCGCGATCCCGGGCACAGGACGACCTCGCGCACGCCCTCGGCCAGGAGGGCCGCCACGAGGCTGCGCGCGTCGGCCATGGCGGGCGGGAGCTGCGGGGGCTCCGGGGAGTCGGTCACAGGGGCGAGGATACGAGAGCTGCCCGCCTGCGCTGCCCTGCGATTGGTCACAGTACGTGGGTCCCGGGCACGGCTGGGGCGGGGCTACAGCGGCAGCCCGGCCACGGCCCGGCTCGGGTCGCGGGCCTCGCGCTGGCGGCGGGCGTGCAGGGCGCCGGCCAGGTGCAGCAGGCGCGTCTGCCAGTGCTTGGTGAGGTAGGGCCCGGCCTTGACCTCGTTCAGGAGGCGTTCGGAGACGGGGGCGGCGGCGTCCAGACGCAGAGTGCCGTTGCTAGGGCGGACGCTGGGGTCGGCGACGTCCTGGGTCAGCAGGTGCGTGGTTCCCAGGCCGCAGGCGTGGTTGAGGGAGGGCAGGCTGAAGGCGAGGGTGGCGCCGGCCATGATGCCCACGGAGGTGTCCAGGGCGGAGGAGACGACCGCGGGCAGTCCGAGGCGTTCGGCCATGTCCAGGGCCCGGTGCACCCCGCCCAGCGGGGCCACCTTGAGGATGGCGACGTCGGCGGCGCGCCGGTGGACGATCTCCAGGGGGTTGGCCGACAGACGGATCGACTCGTCGGCGGCGATGGGCACGTCGACGGCGCGGCGCAGGTCGGCCAGGTCGTAGACGGTGGCGCAGGGCTGTTCGGCGTACTCCAGTCCTCCGGCGGCCCGGTCCATGAGGGGCAGGTTCTCACGGGCGGTATCCAGGTCCCAGGCGCCGTTGACGTCGATGCGCACCTTCCCGGAGCGCCCCAGGGCCGAGCGGACCGCCTCGAGGCGCTCCAGGTCCGCCGAGCGCTTGTCACTGCTGCCGCTGACCTTGACCTTGGCGGTCCTGGCGCCGGAGGCCCGCACCAGATCGGAGGCATCCTGGGCGCTGATCTCGGGGACGGTCACGTTGACGGAGATGGTCTCGCGGTAGCGGGGAAGGAGGGAGTTTCCCAGGGCCTGGCACAGTCCGGAGGCGAGCCAGGGGGCGCTGGCCTCCAGCCCGTAGTCCCAGAAGGGCGCGACCTCGCCCCAGCCCCCGGGGCCATGGAGCAGGACGCCGTCGCGGCGGGTGATGCCGCGAAACGGCGTCACCAGGGGGATGTCCCAGACCACGGCGCGGTCGATCCGGTCCAGCAGACCGGTGGAGTCCTGAGCATGAAGAGAGGCGATGTCGATCTCGCCGCTGGCATGCTGATGGTCCGGACTCACGGGCACAGAATACGCACGATCTTCAATCAAGACGACGAAACCGGGACAAGGGTGGCGGGGCCCACCTCGGCAAACGCCCACGGGGCTGCGCAGTGGACTGTCCGGCGCCGTCGTCCGCCCCGGCTCCAGCACCGAGCGCGGCCGTGAGCGCAGGCCCCTGCCCACGAGCCTTTGTAGAATGGCTCGTGCGGTTGAATTCGCGATCACACCGAGGGGAAGTCATGAACGAGGGCAGCACAGGGTCGGGAGGCTCAGGGCGTCATCATTGGAGGCCCGTCACGCCCGTCTCCGCGATGGTCGTGGGCCGCCTGGTTCTCGGGCTGCCCGGCACCGTCGGCCTGACGGTCATCGTGCTGGTCTGGTCGGCGCTGACCCGCGCCGGGCTGGGTTTCGGCAGGGCGTGCTTGTTCTCCCTGGTGGCGGTGGCGATTCGCGAGCTCATCGACGCCTCGGCCCACCGGCTCATCATGCGGGCCTGGCGCTCGAGGGATCCGCACGGCCTGCTGCTGACGATCATCGCCGCGACCTGCCCTGCGGTCGCGGGATTCCTGGCCGCTCGCCTCCTCGCCCCGGCATCGACGACGGCGCTGACGGTTCTCACGTGGCTGCCGTTCATGGCTTTCGTCGCCCTCATTGAGAGGCCGTGGGACACCTCGCTCGGATACGACGCCCTCCAGAAGCGCATTCACCAGCCCCAGCCGATCCCACCGGAATACGTCACCGCAGACTTCCGCGACGCCCGCAAGCACCTGCCCGAGCTCCGGCGCATCGCACTGGCCCACGCGGCGCTGTAGCCGGCGGACCCGGCCGCCTCGACAGACCTCAACTGCGATGACGATCACAGGCTTGCTAGGGTGAGAGAGCGTGACCTGTGAGCTTGGAGCGTCAGGGGAAGGGCATATGAGCACACGCGACGTCACCAACACACCAGACCGCCCCTGGAAGCCAGCGGTCCCCCTGTGGGGGGTGGTGTACGGGCGGATCGGATTGGGCATTCTTGAGGCAATCACTCTTGGAGTGGTTGTAGCCCTCTGGTCCGTCCTCACTCGCGCCGGACTCAGTTCAGACCAGATCACAGGATTCGCCATTCTGGCGACCGCGGTGCGAGAAACGCTCGACGCAGCATCGATGCGCCTGACCATGCGCATCCAACGCACCGACGACCTGAATGCGGTGCAGCGAACCGTGGCAGCTCTCATCTGTCCCGCCATCGGCGCGGTGCCGGCAGGCATGGTCTTCGCACCGTACTCCGTCGTCCAGTTGACCGTGGTCACTTGGGCGCTATTCATGCTCATCACGTGCACACTGGAACAGCCGTGGAAGACTTCGATGTCCTATGAGGAGATGAAGGAACGCGGTCGTCAGACCCGGCTGATGACCCGGGAGCACTTCGCCGAGGAGATCGCCGATGGCCGGATGACCTTCCGCCCCATCGACGACGAGGGCTACTACCTCGACGAGGACGGCAACCGCATCGAGGACTGACAGGCCCCGTCGCCATGCGCCCGGCGGTGCCGCCCAAGCCGCGGCCGTCTGGCGTCAGGACTTCTTGAAGTCGTACTGGGGGTGCTTCTTGGCCCAGGCGATGGCGGCCTCGTCCTCCCGGCCCTCACCGTAGGTGTTGACGACGAGGTCCTCGAGGCTGCCGTAGGTGGCCTCATCCATCTTGATGGAGCCCAGCCACTTCGCGATCTCCGGGTAGTCCTGCGCGAAGCCCTCGCGCCCCAGGAAGTGAAGCCCTTCTCCCTTACCGAGCGCCCCCTTGGGATCCTTCAGGTCCCGCATGCCATAGGTGGTGTTCGCCCAGAAGGGGTGCCACAGGGTCACGACGATCTCCTGCTTGGCATCGACCGCTTTCTTGAGCTCGGCCAGCATCCCGGTGGTGGAGGAGGTCAGGAACTTCATGTCCCCCAAACCGTAGGCGGGGATCACGTCCTCCTGCGACACCTTGGTCAGTCCCGCACCCGGCTCAATACCGATGATCTTGTTGCCGATCTGCGAGGCGTGGGGCTTGATGTCCTCGATCGACTGCATGGAGGAGTAGTCCGGGACGGACCAGCACAGCTGGGCCGAGTCGTAATAGGTCCCCAGATCCTCGATGTAGGTGCGGTACTTGTCCATGTAGCTCTTCTGGGTGACGTCCGGCCACGCGGAGGGGAAGAGATCGACCGCCCCCTGACTGAGGCCCGCGTACAGCGGTCCGGCCTCACTGAGATCCATGAGCTTGACCTGGTAGCCGGCCTTCTCCAGCTGGGTCTTGATCAGGTGGGTCATGGACAGCCCATCGCTCCATGACGGAAGAAACCCGAGGCGGAGCCGCTTGCTCCCACCGGAACCCTTGCTGCAGGCGGACAGGGCCCCCGCCGCCGCCAGGGAGGCCAGAGCGGTGGTGAAGATGCGGCGGGAGGTCTGCATGGTGTTCCTTCGATACGTGCCCGACGCCGGTGAGGGCGAAGTGGAAAAGCGTCGTCGAGTCATGGGTCACCGCTTCTTGATGAGTGAGAGCAGCGAGCCCTTCTCCCGCGGCGCCCCGAGGGCCGCGGTCACCCGGTCCAGGTAGATCGCCAGGAACACGATGGACAGGCCCGCCTCGGTGCCCTTGGCGATGTCGATCGTCGCGAGCGCCTTGACGACCTCCTTCCCCAGGCCGTCGGCACCGACCATGCCCGCGATGACGGCCATCGACAGGGCCAGCATGATGACCTGGTTGACGCCCGCCATGATGGTGGGGACGGCCAGGGGCAGCTGAATGCCCCGCAGGATCTGCCAGTCGGTCGCTCCGAAGGAACGCCCCGCCTCCACGGTCTCCTTGTCCACCTGCTTGATGCCCAGCTCGGTCATGCGCACCCCGGGGGGCATCGCGAAGATGAGCGTGGCAAACATCCCGGGCACCACCCCGATGGAGAAGAACAGGACCGAGGGGATGAGGTAGACGAAGGCCGGCATCGTCTGCATGAGGTCAAGGACCGGGCGGATGATGATGCTGACGTACTTGTTGCGGGCGGCCCAGATCCCCAGGGGGATGGCGAAGACGAGGGCGGTCAGGGTCGCCAGGGTGACCAGGACCAGCGTCTCCATCGCGTTGACCCACTGGCCCAGGGAGATGATGATGAGGAAGGTGATGGCGGTACCCACCGCCAGCCTCCACGACTTCGCCATCCAGGCGATAAGGACGAAGACCACCACCATGAGCAACGGGGGCACGGCCAGGAGCAAGTCCACGAGGTTGTCGTTGACCAGGGTTCCGGCCCGGGAAATCGCACTGAGGAAGCCATGGAGGTGGACCTGGATCCACTCAATGAGGACCTCGACCGCCGTGCCCAGGGGAATCTTGGGAAGAGGAGTCTGTACGGGAATCATCAGGCGTCGGCTCCTTCGGCCTCGGTGGTCTCACTGGCCTTGCCGGCCTGCGCATCGGTCTGCTCCACGGCCGGCTCGGCGCTGGACGCACCGACCTCCTGGTTCTGCTCACTGATGGCGGCCAACAGGGTGACGCGCGGAATGACGCCGGAGATCCGTCCGTCATCATCGACGACGACGATGGGGGCCGCGTGCTGCGCGGCGTAGGCGAACAGCTCGTTGACCGGGGTCGAGTGCGACACGACCGGCATCTCGTGGATCGTGGACAACGGCAGCGCGTCGGAGCCCTCCTTGACCGCCCGGGCGACGTCGTCCTCCCAGACATAGCCGAAGGGCGTGCGGTCGCGGTTCTGGACGAGCAGCCACGGCGGCTGGTTCTCCCGCAGGAGCTTGTGGGCGGCGCGGGGGCTGCGGTCCGAACCCAGGACCGCGTACGGGGGCTCCGCGATGGAGCCGGCCGTCAGGACCCGGGTGCGGTCGACGTCGGCCACGAACCGTGAGACGTAGTCGGAGGCGGGGTCGCGCAGGATCTCCTCGGCGGTGCCGACCTGCTCGACGCGGCCGTCGCGCATCATGGCGATGCGGTCCCCCAGGCGCATGGCCTCGTTGAGGTCGTGGGTGATGAACAGGATCGTCTTGCCGAGCTTGCCCTGCAGGTCGATGAGCTGGTCCTGCATCTCCCGGCGGATGAGCGGGTCGAGCGCGGAGAAGGCCTCGTCCATGAGAAGGATGTCGGTCTCGGCCGCCAGGGCCCGGGCCAGGCCGACCCGCTGCTGCATGCCACCCGAGAGCTCACCGGGCTTGTAGCCGCCCCACCCCTCCAGGCCCACCAGGGACAGGGCCTCCTCGGCCCGGCGCTCGCGCTCGGAGCGATTCACACCCTGGATCTCCAGGCCGTAGGCGGCGTTCTCCCCCACCGTCCGGTGCGGCAGGAGGGCGAAGTTCTGGAAGACCATGGAGACGCGCTTGCGGCGCAGCTCGCGCAGCTTCGACTTGGAGATGTGCGCCAGGTCCTCCCCGTAGAGGGTCATGCTGCCGGCCGTGATGGGCAGCAGGCCGTTGACCATGCGGATGAGGGTGGACTTCCCGGAGCCCGACAGGCCCATGACCACAAAGATCTCGCCCTTGTCGACGTCGAAGGAGGTGTTGATGACGGCCGCGGTCTGTCCTGACTTCCTCAGCTGGTCCCGCGTCCTACCGGCCTTGAGCTTCTTGACGCCGTCGGACGGTCGCCGCCCGAAGACCTTGTAGACATGGTTGGCCTCAATGACTTTCACTGCACTCCTCGCGATCTAGCTCCTAGCGTGGCCGCGAGGGTCCGGAAGAGGAGTTGTGAGAGCCGCGTCCGGACCCAGCGACGGCGGCAAGCCCGTTTTATGGTCCTGCGCAGTGTTCGAGTGGTCAATTTGAAGAGGAGCGGAATCCCGCGAATTCAGAGGACTTCAGGCCTTGACACGCCCGCGAGCGTGTCCGGCGCCACGGCCGCAGAACAGGGCGGAACCCACCCGGCGAGCACGGTCGGACACCGCGGTCCACGAGCATCGAGAATGCTTGAAATCATCACGAACATCGAGTCTTCCCCAGAGTCCCACAAAGCACGCACCCAACCGCAACACATAACCAACAACGTCCATACACGCAACTGGAAGTCCGCAGAGCCTTAAAGTGTGACAATAGTCATATTTACTTCGCAGGCTTACTCCACCCCTCAGCGGAACAAACATGGCGCGCATCCAAACCCACTCCCCTCTCGCCTGGAATCACTACGCTGAGGGGTACGCCCGCGGTCCGCAGGACCAACCGGGACACCGACGGAGGAGGGAACGACCGTGCCGGCTGCAGGATGGATCCCGGCAGGCGGTCCAGACCTCTGGGGAACCCTTGGGGGCCCGGGCGCGCACAGACCCAAGGCCCACGCCGACGTGCGCATCTCGAACATGTCGCTCATCCTGCGTCACCTTCAGACGAGCCCCACCCTGTCGCGCACACGCCTGGCCCGTGAGACGGGGCTGTCCAAGGCGACGGTCTCCACACTGGTGGCCGAGCTGTGCTCCCGGGGACTGCTCACCGAGGAGGAGCCGGATCTGTCCGGCAACGTCGGCAGACCGAGCACGGGCCTGCGTCCGGCCCCCCGCACAGCAGCCGGCATCGGACTGGAGATCAGCGGGGCCTCGCTGCTCCTGTCCGTCACAGACCTGACCGGAGAGGTCGTCGCGCGCCGCTGCGAGCTCGTCGACGACGCCGGACACCGCCCCGAGACGATGATCGAGCACGTCGCGGCCATGCTGGCCCGGACCCTGAAGCAGCTGACGCAGCAGGGGACGACGGTTCCGGGGATCGTCCTGGCCCAGCCCGGGATCATCGACTACGCCGACAACACCGTGCGCTACTCCTCCACCCTGGAGTGGCACGACGTCGCCGTGGCGGATCGGGTCCGCAACGCAGTCGCCCGCCGCCTGGGCCCAGGAAGGAGCGTCCCCACCATCACGCTGGAGAACGACGCCAAGCTCGCCGCACTGGCCACCTATGAGCGCTACGCGCAGGACGGGGTACACAACCTGCTCTACCTGTCGGGCGGCGAGGGGATCGGCGCCGGCATCATCTCCGACGGCCACCTCCTGCGCGGCTGGCTGGGCCTGACCGGCGAGGTCGGCCACATGCCCGTAGAGCCCGAGGGCCTAAAGTGCCGGTGCGGGCGGCGCGGCTGCTGGGAAACCCGCTCCGGACTGCAGGCCCTGACCTCGATCTACCCGCCGGGCGACGCGGTGCGCGACGAGACCACCTCCCTGGATGAGCGCATCGAGCTCCTGCGCCAGCGCTTCGACGCCGGGGAAGCCGAGCTCACCCGGAGGCTAGAGCTCTCCCAGCGGGCACTCGCGCGCGCCCTGGCGATCCTCACGGACGTCCTCAACCCCGAGGTGATCGTGCTGTCGGGGTACCTGGCCGCCTTCGCCGACGTGTTCGTCTCCCCCACCGCCTCCATCCTGAAGGACCGACTGCTGGACCAGCGCGCCGCCGTGAGGCTGGAGACCTCCCACCTAGGCCAGTGGGCCTCGTCACACGGGGCGGCCCTGGTCGCGCTGGAGTCCGTGCTCGACAACCCCACCCTGGTCGATCTCAGGCCCACATCCTAGGTGCCACCAGGCATATCGACCGCCTCGCCAGTAGCAGACGGGCGCCGCATGCTGTAGTTTGTTCGGAGTTCAGACTATTCAGCCCGAAGGAGTGCTGATGTCTCTCCAGACCCAGCCCGCGGCGCCGCTCCCCTCTCAGGCGGGGGGACGCCTCACCCTGCCGATCCAGACAGGCATGGATGAGGAGGTCCGCCGTCTCGTCGCCCGCCTGGGCGCCGACGCCGTGCGGAACTCCGACGGCACCGAGCTGCCCGGCATCGTCTCGGAGCTGGCCACCAAGGTCTACTCCACCTACTTCGTGGGACGCGGCGACAACGCCTGGGCCGACGCCCACCCCGATGAGGCCACGCGCATCTTCCTCATGTCCGACCGGGTCGCCGCCACTGCCGACGGCCCTGTCAGCATCGACCTGCTGGCCTCCTGGTTCGCCGACCAGGTCCGCCCCGACACCGACTGCGACGTGACGCGCTGGTGGCAGGCCCACGACCGCACCACCGGCCAGGAGCTGCCCGTCTCCGCCTGGAGCATCGAAGCCGACGGCCGCACGGTCACCGTGCACGAGGCCCTCGCCGGGCACGTCTACACCGTCAGCTTCCTGGCGACCCAGATCTGGGACCCCACCCAGATGTACAACTACCTCACCAACGGCTGGGACGAGGACCCCACGCGCGTCAAGGAGAAGCCCTTCGACGTGCGCCACGAGGCTACGTGGTCCCACGTGCGCGCCCACCTGAGCGCCTGGCTCACGGAGCACCCCGAGGTGGACGTGGTCCGCTTCACCACCTTCTTCTACCACTTCACCCTCGTCTACGGCGCCGACGCCACCGAGCGCTTCGTCGACTGGTTCGGCTACTCCGCCTCGGTGAGCGTCCCCGCCCTGGAGGCCTTCGAGGAGGAGTACGGCTACCGCCTGACCGCCGAGGACTTCGTCGACGCCGGCTACTACAACTCCCCCTTCCGGGTCCCCACCCGCGCCTTCCGCGACTGGATCGACTTCCAGCAGCGCTTCGTGTGCTCCCGGGTGCGCGAGCTGACCGACGCCGTCCACGCCCAGGGCAAGGAGGCGATGATGTTCCTGGGCGACAACTGGATCGGCACCGAGCCCTACGGCGAGCACTTCGCCACCACCGGCCTGGACGCCGTCGTCGGCTCGGTCGGATCGGGGGCGACCTGCCGGATGATCGCCGACATCCCGCACGTGCGCTACACCGAGGGCCGGTTCCTGCCGTACTTCTTCCCCGATGTCTTCCACCCGGGGGGCGATCCCGTCTCCGAGGCCAACCGCAGCTGGTTGGAGGCCCGGCGCGCCATCGTGCGCTCCCCCCTGGACCGGATCGGCTACGGCGGCTACCTGTCCCTGGCCGTCGAGCACCCCGACTTCATCGACCGCGTCGAGCAGATCGTCGCGGAGTTCCGCGCCATCCACGAGCGCTCCGCGGGGCTGCGTCCGCTGACCCCCGGCTTCAAGGTCGCGGTCGTCAACTCCTGGGGCCGCCTGCGCTCCTGGATGACGCATATGGTCGCGCACGCGCTGTGGTACCGCCAGACCTACACCTACCTGGGGGTCCTCGAGGCACTGTCGGGTCTGCCGGTGGACGTGGAGTTCCTGTCCTTCGACGACGTGCGCGCCGGCCTGGCCCCGGAGGTGAAGGTCCTCATCTGCGCCGGCGCCGAGGGCACCGCCTTCTCCGGGGGCGAGCAGTGGGCGGACTCAGAGCTGGTGGCCCAGGTCAGCTCCTTCGTGGCCGCCGGCGGCGGCCTCATCGGGGTGGGGGCTCCCAGTGCCCACCCCGCTCACGGGGTCACCTTCCAGCTCGCCGACGTCCTGGGCGTCGACCGGGAGATCGGCTGGGGCCTGAGCACGCGCCGTCGTGCGCCTGAGGTGGAGGAGCACTTCATCACCCGGGACCTGACCGGCGGCCTCGACGACGGCGAGGGCACCCCCGACATCGTCATCACCAGTCCCGCCACCCGGGTGCTCGACGCCGCGCACGGCCAGGTCCGCCTCGCGGTCCACGAGCTGGGTCGGGGCAGGGCGGTGTACGCCACGGGACTGCCCTACAGCGCCCAGAACTCCCGGCTGCTGCACCGGGCCATCTTCTGGGCCGCGGGATGCCAGGAGGAGTTCTCCGCCTGGGCGGCCCTCGACCCCAGGGTGGAGGTGGCCGCCTACCCCGATGGCCGCACCACCCTCGTCATCAACAACTCCCTGGAGCCCGTCACCACGACGGTGCCGACGCCCCAGGGCCCCCGGACGGTCCGTCTGGAGGAAGGAGGGCACCAGTGGCTCACCGCTGCCTCGCAGTGAGCACCCCCGTTCCATATCCACGCTCCGCTCACGGGCGCGCACCCACAACACCGACAGCACCGACAGCTCCCTGTCACCGCCCCGCCGCGCCCCCGCTCCTTCCGGCAGACGCCGGGCCTTTTCAATGACGAAGAAGGAAACTCCCATGAAGAAACACGCACTGGCCGCCTCGCTGCTCGCCTTCGCGATGCTCGCCGCCGGCTGCTCGGCCACGACCGGCGCCTCCGGATCGGCCTCCTCCGGCGGTGTCATCCGCTACCTGCACCGCCTGCCCGACGGCGAGGGGATGACGAAGGTCAACGACATCGTGGCCCGCTGGAACGCCGCGCACCCCGACATGAAGGTCGAGGCCACCAAGTTCGACGGCAAGGCCGCGGACATGAACGTCAAGCTGGAGAACGACGTCAAGGCCGGAACCGGCCCCTGCCTGGCCCAGGTCGGCTACGCCGAGATCCCCAAGCTCTACACCTCCGGCCTGCTCACCGACGTCTCCGCCCAGGCCGAGAAGTACAAGGACCACTTCTCCGAGGGGTCGATGTCGCTGATGACCGTGGGCAAGACCGTTGTCGGCCTGCCGCAGGACTCCGGCCCGCTGGTCTACTTCTACAACAAGGCAGCCTTCGACCAGCTCGGGCTGAAGGTGCCCACGACGAGCGCCGAGCTGGCCGAGGTCGCCAAGAAGGCGGCCGAGCAGGGCAAGTACGCCCTGGCCTTCGAGCCCGACGAGGCCCCCAACACCCTGGCGGGCCAGGCGGCCGCGGCCGGCGCCCAGTGGTTCAGCGCTGAGAACGACAAGTGGAAGGTCAACGTCTCCAGCCCGGAGACCGCCAAGGTCTCCTCCTTCTGGCAGGGGGTCCTGGACTCCAAGACGGCCCTCGTGGCCAACCGCTGGGACGACTCCTTCGGCAAGGCGCTGGTCGACCAGCAGCTCATCGGCACCATCGGGGCCGCCTGGGAGGGCGCGCTCCTGGCCGACACCATGAAGGACTCCCCCAATGCCGGGTCCTGGGCGGTCGCCCAGCTGCCCGCCTTCGGGGACAAGGCCATGTCCGGTCCCGACGGCGGATCCGGCGTGGCCGTCCTCAAGGGCTGCTCCAACCCCGAGGGGGCCATGGCCTTCAACGACTGGTTCAACACCCAGGTCGATGACCTGGCCACCCAGGGACTGGTCCTGACCGCGAAGGCCCCGGTGAAGACCCCGCAGACCATCTCCACCTTCTTCGGAGGCCAGGACGTCTACGCCGAGTTCACCAAGGCCAACGCGGCCGTGAACTCCAAGTTCGGCTTCATGCCGACCTGGCCCTCCCTGGCCGACCCCATGACCAAGGCCGCCGAGGCGGCCGGGAAGGGGACCGGCAAGGTCGATGAGATCTTCCAGGCGGCCCAGAAGACCTCCGTCAGCTCCCTGAAGGACGCCAACCTGCCCGTCGCCGAGTAGGCGGTCGAGCACAGCCCACCGGCAGACACGGGCAGCCACCGGCACCACGATCGAAGTGAGAGCATCATGAGCACGACGACAACGACCACGGGCGCATCCGCCATCCGCACCACCTCGCTGCGAAAGCGCAGGGAGGCCCGGGCGGGCATCGGGTTCGTGGCCCCGTTCCTGGCCATGTTCGCCGTCGTCTTCCTCATTCCGATCGTGGTGTCGGTCTACCGGTCCTTCTTCCGCGACGTCGCCTCCGGCTCGGACCTCTACGGCGGCGGGGAGAAGGTGAGCACCTTCGTGGGCCTGGACAACTACGTCCAGGCGGCGGGACAGCCCGCCTTCTGGAAGGGACTGGGGCGGGTCCTGCTGTTCGGCGTGGTCCAGGTCCCGGTCATGATCCTGGCGGCCCTCGCCCTGGCGCTGGTGCTCGACTCCCTCCTGGTCAAGCGGGTGACGGTCTTCCGCCTGGGCTTCTTCCTGCCCTACGCGATCCCCGGGATCGTGGCCGCGATCATGTGGCTCTACATGTACAACCCCAGCTTCTCCCCCATCAATGAGCTGCTGGGACTGGTGGGCCTCAAGGTGGACTTCTTCGGTCGCAGCATCATCTTGTGGTCCATGGCCAACATCACGACGTGGACCTTCACCGGGTACAACATGCTCATCTTCCTGGCGGCGCTGCAGTCCGTGCCCCGCGAGCTCTACGAGGCCGCCCGCATCGACGGGGCCACCGGGTGGCAGATCGTCCGGCGCATCAAGATCCCCATGGTCCGTTCCGCCTCGCTGCTGGCGGTCCTGCTCTCCATCATCGGGACGGTGCAGCTGTTCAACGAGCCCACCGTCCTGTACAGCCAGAACCAGTGGATGGGGTTGGACTACACGCCGATGATGATGGCCTACAACTCGATGACCGGTGCGCTCTCGCCGTCCGGCTCGGGGCCGGCCTCGGCGATCTCCGTCCTCATCGCCCTGGTGGCCGGCGTCCTGGCCGCCCTCTACGCCCTCGTGCAGAACAGGATCGACAAGTGAAGCCCACCGACACTCCTCGTTCGCTGCGCCCGTCAATCCCCGCACGGACCCTGACCATCGCGGTCCTGGTCATCGTCCTGGCCTACATGCTCGGCCCGGTCTACTGGCTCATCGTCTCCTCCACCAAGTCCAACTCCGACCTGCTGACCACCTCCGGGTGGTGGTTCTCCGGACGCAACAGCTTCTCCACCAACTACAGCGCGCTCATGAGCTGGACCCAGGGGCTCTTCTGGCGCTGGATCCTCAACTCTCTGCTCTACTCGAGCGTCGCCGGGGTGCTGGGCACGCTCCTGTCGGTGTCCGCCGGCTACGGCCTGGCGAAGTTCGAGTTCGCGGGCCGGGGCGCCGTCCAGGTCGTCATCCTCTCCGGCCTGCTCATGCCCATCGCGCTGCTGACCATCCCGCTGTACCTGGTCCTCGACGCCGTGCACCTGACCAACACCGTCTGGTCGATCATCCTGCCGTGCTCGGTCAGCCCCTTCGGGGTCTTCCTGGGACGCGTCTACGCCGACTCCTCGGTGCCCAACGAGATCATCGACTCCGCCCGCATCGACGGGGCCAGCGAGATCCGCATCTTCTTCACCATCGTGCTGCGGCTGCTCGCACCGGCGATGGTGACCATCTTCCTGTTCATCTTCGTGGCCACCTGGAACAACTTCTTCCTGCCGCTGATGACCATCAACTCCGCCGAGCTCAAGCCCGTCACCCTGGGGCTCTACGGCATGTCGACCTACTTCAACCCCCAGTACGGGGCGCTCCTCCAGGGCGCTCTCCTGGGCGTCATCCCCCTGATCGTGCTGTTCCTGGGCCTGCAGCGCTTCTGGCAGTCCGGCCTGGCCGCCGGCGCCGTCAAGGGCTGAGTCCCTCCCGTCCCCAACGCCCATCCTCTCCCCCTATCCACCTCGCCGCCCCGTCCCG
>ERZ772906.1136-NODE-1136-length-14799-cov-4.167390_pt1 | contig 14799 bp, 13 predicted proteins | sample MGYA00511338_ERZ772906 | MGnify/ENA primary metagenome ERZ772906 (study PRJEB29015, sample SAMEA2738076) | human oral metagenome | biome: human oral; feature: human-associated habitat; material: saliva | place: China | collected 2212 ... | reverse complement strand
CCAAGATACTTTGCGTATGTATTTGCACGCTTAGAACCACCAACATCAGGACTGGCAATAACCATATCTTTTAAACGTAAGCTCTGCAAATAAGGAAGTAATACACCACTTGCATAAAGGTGATCTACAGGTACATCAAAGAAACCTTGAATCTGATCAGCGTGCAAGTCCATTGTGATAAGACGGTCTATACCTGCAACACTTAGTAAGTCAGCAACTAATTTTGCGCCAATACTCACACGTGGTCTATCCTTTCTATCCTGACGTGCCCAGCCAAAATAAGGAATAACAGCTATGATATTACGAGCAGATGCACGCTTTGCAGCATCTATCATCAATAGCAATTCCATCAGATTATCAGAGTTAGGGAATGTACTTTGCACAAGATATATGTCCTTTCCACGAATACTTTCTTCGTAAGAAACAACAAACTCTCCATCAGAGAAGCGTGTCATTAAAGAGTTGCCTAAAGGACAACCCAAACTTGCACAAATTTTTTCTGCCAAGTATCTCGTCTTTGTTCCCGAGAATACTAAAAAAGAGTTTTCTTCACTCATTTTCTATTAGTTGTTAAATGTGGGTGTTATGTTGATTATTCTATTGCTTTCTGCAGTTTCTGGAAGTATTTTATAATACCTTTAAAGTCTATATCTGAATGTAAATCAAACTGATTCCAAAATTCTTCATCTACAACGACTCCTCCAAATCCGTATTGTTTTAATTCTGAAATTCGATCTAAGGTAATTCCTCCCATAGCATAAACTCGTTTTCCAAGTAGTCCTTGGTTTTTTAGTTCGGTCAGTTCTAAATCAGAAAACGTATGTTCTTCGTTGGTGTCTTTATGTTCGGTAGTATACATATTGCCTAAAAATACGTAGTCCGAAACTTTTCGCATTTCTTTCAGCCGCATTGAGTTCCTGCAAGTCATACCAATCAATCCTTTATAACCAACAGGTGGAACTGCATTATCGGTATCAAGATGAATACCTGCCAACGATTTTTCGTTCTTCAAACGATAATGCTGATGGACTGTAATATACCTATGATAGGTATTAGGAATAAGCGATAGTAATCGCTCCAAATAAAGGGTAGAATCCTCATTCTTCGAGATATGGAGATTATCAAGTCCTTCCTCGAAGAGTGCAGTCAATATCTTATCTTCCTCCACAAAATATGTGGATTTAGTCATAACGACCAGTTTCATACCCAGTAATTTGTTGCAAAGGTAGATATTATTTCTGAGTTTTACAAACTTTTCTGTATATTTGCAAAATGAAAATAAACGCAATAACATTCGAGGAGTTGCAACGCCCTACCTATGTTTTAGAGGAAGCGAAGTTACGCAACAACCTATCGCTTATATCATCGATAGCGAAAGAGGCTGATATTGAAATAATTTTAGCTTTCAAAGCTTATGCTCTTTGGAAGACTTTCCCCATTTTTCGCGAATATATCAATGCCACAACAGCTTCATCTCTTTACGAAGCAAAATTAGGATATAATGAATTTGGTGCACCTACTCACACTTTTTCGCCTGCTTATACCGACTACGAAATAGACGAAATAGCAAAATGTTCATCGCATTTAGTATTCAACTCGCTTTCTCAGTTTAATAGACTTCATTTAAAAGCGAAACAAGCTAATAACAATATTAGTTTTGGCTTACGTGTAAATCCAGAATATTCGGAAGTAGAGACACTACTTTATAATCCTTGTGCACCTGGAACTCGGTTTGGAGTGTCGGCAGACAAATTACCCCAGACTTTGCCAGCTGATATAGAAGGGCTCCACATTCATTGCCACTGCGAAAATGGTAGTGATGTTTTCGAACGTACATTACAACATATTGAGGAAAAGTTTTCTCCGTGGTTCAAACAAATTAAATGGATTAACTTTGGTGGTGGCCATCTTATGACACGTAAGGACTACGATATAAAACGTTTAATTGGCTTACTTAAGCAGTTTAGAATTAAGTATCCATGGCTTAAAGTAATATTAGAACCAGGAAGTGCATTTGCTTGGCAAACAGGATCTCTTGTTTCTCAAGTTATAGATATTGTAGAAGACAAAGGAATAACTACTGCCATCTTAAATGTTAGTTTCACTTGCCACATGCCCGACTGTTTAGAAATGCCTTACTACCCTAATGTTCGTACAGCTGAGCATGTTGAAAATAATGAACAACATACTCACAATATTTACCGATTAGGAGGAAATAGTTGTTTGAGTGGTGATTGGCTCGGAGATTGGAAGTTCGACCACGAACTGCAGATAGGTGAAAACATAATTTTCGAAGATATGCTTCACTATACTACTGTTAAAACTAATATGTTTAATGGCATAACACACCCTGATATTGCTCTATTAAAACAGAATGGAGAAATAGAAACTTTGCGGAGTTTTAATTACAACGATTATAAACTCCGTATGGATTAAACCTTCTTTTACATACACTTATAAAATTATTTCAAAAAAGTAGTCTGACAATATGTGCCATTAAAACACTTATGGCACATATTTTGTATAAATAATTAGCAAAAAATAAATAGAAAAGGATTAAGAATATGGCATTCATAGACTATTATAAAATTTTAGGTGTAAAAAAAGATATACCACAAGACGAAGTTCGTGCGGCTTATCGGAAACGTGCAAAACAATTCCACCCCGATCTTCACCCAAACGACCCAAAAGCAAAAGCTAAATTTCAGGCACTTTCAGAAGCTTACGATGTAATTGGCGATCCAGATAAACGTGCAAAATACGATAAGTATGGAGAACAATGGCGAAACGCCGACGCTTTTGAACAGTCAGGAGGAGGAGAACAAGGTTTTAGCAACTATAATACAGCTTTCGACGGCTTCGATTTTAATGGAATGGGAGGCGGATTCAGCAGTTTCTTCCAAGATTTATTTGGCGGAGGAACAAGAGGTGGATTTAAAAGAGGAACAACTTACCGAAAACCAGCTCCACAAGAAAGAGAAGTTGAACTTAGTATAGATATATATACAGCTTTATTAGGGGGAGAAGTTGTTGTAATGTTACCTGAAGGAAGAAAAATTAAAATGAAAGTAAAACCTTATACGCAAAATGGAACTAAAGTAAGAGTAAAAGGTAAAGACAATTCAGGCGACACTATACTGAGATATAACATAAAACTACCAACTGTCTTGACAGAAAAGCAAAAGGATTATCTTCGCAAAATGCGTGATAATATTTAGATCAGAATTATTTACCCCGTTCGTACTGTTTATTTTTACGAACGGGGTATTTTTATCCACACACCTATATCTAATATTTATTCTTTTTTATAGAAAGAAAAACTGGAGAAGGGTATAAAAAGAGAACGTATATATAGAAAAATATACAGCACATAATTAGATGTAAGAAAAACATAATTAAAAACTCGCAAAAACATAATTATAAATTTTAAAAACGTAATTACGTTTTTGGTGATTTGTTATTATAAATTTTCAAATCAAAATTACATTCCACCCACCTATCATTTTCTTATATTATGAAGAAGTAGTAGCAACTTTCCATCATATAAAAAAATAGTTTTCTTCAATAAATACTATATTATCAGTTCGTATCAACATATACCCTCTTTTACTTCTTTTCAAAGTGGTTTTTATATCAAATTTGTTCTATCTTTAAGTACTTTTCAAAAGTACTGTAATAACCTCCTAACAAAACCGCTATAAGGAAAACAATGATTTATATTTATGCCAATTACAAAAATCCAAAAGAAAGTTATTATACCTACGAAATTATATATGATAAACATTGTTTCTATAAAATAAAATATGTATCTTTGCATACAATATAAATAAGGAATCTGACTAAATAACTCTGCGGGCATCACAAAACCTATAGGCGGAGAATGTGTTAGAGATATCGTTCCAAACCTTTTACAAAGAAGGGAGGAGGAATTGTACTCTGAAATAACCACATAAATTAAGACTAAAACACATTCTCAACAATAAGTAAAGTTATTTATGTCGTTCTAATAATTACTTTTATCGTATTAGGATAATAACATAAGGTTCAAATAGTTAAAGTATATTGTAACAGATTTACTACAATAGGATTTATTAGAACATTCTTTACAAATAATCAAAAATACTTTTTATTACGATGTTAGAAAAATCATCAAAGATATATATCGCTGGGCATAGAGGCTTGGTGGGTTCGGCTATTTGGAACAATCTGAAAGTACGTGGATATAACAACCTTATTGGTCGTACACATTACGAACTCGATCTTACAAATCAACAATCAGTAGAGGACTTTTTCGAAAAAGAACAGCCAGATGCTGTAGTTTTAGCAGCAGCTTTTGTTGGGGGTATCATGGCAAATAGTCTGTATCGTGCCGACTTTATTATGCAGAACATGAAGATGCAGTGCAATGTTATCTCTTCTGCTTACAAATATAAAGTTAAGAAACTATTGTTCTTAGGTTCAACATGTATTTATCCTAAGAATGCTCCACAACCAATGAAAGAAGAGGCTTTACTAACTTCTCCTTTGGAATATAGTAACGAAGAATATGCAATTGCAAAAATTGCAGGTCTAAAGATGTGTGAAAGCTATAATCTTCAATACGGAACTAACTTTATCGCCGTTATGCCGACCAATCTTTATGGACCGAACGATAATTTCCATTTGGAGAATAGTCATGTAATGCCAGCTATGATGCGCAAAGTATATCTAGCAAAACTTATTCACGAAAATAATTGGGACGCCATAAAAGTAGATATGAATAGACGCCCCATTAACCCTGTTTCCAAACTTGCTAAACAAATTGGAACAGAAAATGTAGATGGTAATTCTTCAAAGGAACGTATCTTACAGGCTTTAGCTTTCTATGGAATAGAAAACAATAAAGTAACACTTTGGGGAACTGGCTCTCCATTGCGCGAATTTCTTTGGAGCGAAGATATGGCTGACGCCTCAGTTTATCTGTTGCTTAACGTAGACTTTAAGGACATCATTGGTATAGAAAAATATTCAAGCGTTTTCTATGGTGTGAAAGCTGACGGAGAAGTAAACAGAAATAATAGTGAAGGACGTGGTGGAGCAATACCAGAACTTGGAGAAATACGAAACTGTCATATCAATGTTGGTACCGGCAAGGAACTAACCATCAAGGAACTTTCTGCATTAGTGGCAAAAACAGCAAACTTTACGGGTAAAATAGTTTGGGACGAAACAAAACCAGACGGTACACCACGAAAACTTATCAATGTAGATAAACTCCATTCGTTAGGGTGGAAACATAAAGTTGAAATAGAAGAAGGAGTAAAACAACTCTATGAGTGGTATCAAGAATCACTAAAAAACTAAGATAGTTATAGTGGGATTTCTATTCATTTGATCATTGTACTTCTTTAAAACTTCTTTATTGACATATTTTATAAAGTAAATATTTGAGATTTAAATCGATATATATATTCAAAGTTGTCATTAAGGTGAAATACAAAACAAATTATTTGTATGTAAAAAGTAGACAAAAAGAATCTTAAGCAATACTAAGAAAATATTTATAAAAAGGTATAAGTAGGAATTATGACAGCAACAAGAAATGAAGTAATAGATATAATGAAAGGAATAACTATTATCTTAGTTATTATCGGACATATGCATGGACCATTGTTTCTTCATAAATTTATATACACTTTTCATATGCCATTATTCTTTGTACTTGCTGGATATTTTTTCTCACCCAAAAGTGATATCATAGCAGCAATAAAGAAAGATGCACGCAGACTACTTGTTCCGTATTTTTTTGTAGTTTTTTTATTAATAATTTATACTATAGCTGTACATGGGATACGCCATGATTTATCACAACTTTTACAGTCAGGGGTTATCATGGTAGGAATTTTTCCAGATGGACTTTCCTTACGGAAGGATATCCAGACCCCAGTTATTCCAGTATGGTTCTTATTTTCATTATTTTGGAGTAAAACATTATTTAGAATTGCTTACAAGTATATTAAAGAACAGTATGTTATAATCTTGTTTTTTATTGTTTCTTGTATAGGAGTATTCATAAATATAAAGTTACCTTTTGCATTTATGCAAGGTATTATAGCTAGTTTTTTTTATGGAGTAGGCATTCTTTTAAGAGAGAGAGAGAGAGAGAGAGAGAGAGAGAAAGAAAAAAAGAAGGATATAACTTATAAATATACTGTATTTCTTTTTATAGTTATTTGGATTGTATGTCTTGTATGGGGGGATTTAGATATGGCTTATGGATACTATAAGTTATATATAATAGAGCTTCTAGGAGCATTAGGAGGAACATATTTTATATATATTATTTCGAAATATATACAGCAAACAAAAGTGATTAGTATTTTTTTACAATGGTTTGGAATAAATTCATTAATAGTTTTATGTGTGCATACTTTGGAGAGATTCATTCCTATTTGGACTATACTACACATAAATAATTATTTTATTTTGTTGTTTTGTAAAATTAGTTTATGTTGTATTGCAATTATTCTTTGTTATCATCTTAAAATAACTAAATATATTTTTAATCTTAAATAAAATTGAATTATATTAAATAAATTATTTAACACTCTCCATTAATTAATACTATCTAATTTTTTACAACTCATAAATAATATAGAAATTTAATAAATGCCTGAAGTAATATCTACAAATAAAACAATAGCCAAAAACACATTGCTCACGTATGTTAGAATGCTATTTAACCTAATAGTATCTCTTTATACTTCTCGTGTAATACTTCAAGTATTGGGTGTTGACGATCTTGGAACTTATCAGATAGTTGGTGGTATAGTCTCTATTTTTACATTTATTGGTGGATCTATGGCAGGAGCAACATCTCGTTTTCTCGCGTATGAAATACCGTTAGGTAATATAGAGCGTTTAAAAAAGACTTTTGCAGCTTCTTTAAATGTCAATCTAAGTGCTGCCTTATTATTAATTTTAATTTGTGAAACTATTGGTTTATGGTTGGTTAAAAATATTCTATCTATCCCGTCAGGTCGAGAGGATGCAGCAATGATAGTATATCAACTCTCTATATTATCAACAGTATTGACTTTTATACAGATTCCTTATAATGCTGCAATTATTGCACACGAAAAAATTTCTGTATTTGCATATATAGGGATTCTTGATACTCTATTAAAATTATTGATTTGTTTCCTTATTGTTGTTCTACCTATAGATAAATTAGTGGCATATGCAATATTAATAACTATAACAGGTGCTACTGTTCAATTTATTTATTGGATATATTGTAAACGTCATTTTGAAGAATGTGTTTTTTCTTGTAAGATTGATAAAGAAATTATGAAACCATTACTAACATTTTCAGGTTGGGACTTGTTAAATAATTTCTGTTTTGGAGCTAAACAACAAGGAATAAATCTACTACTTAATACCTTTTTCTCGGTTGCATTAAATGCTGCTTGTGGTTTTTCAAATACAATCTATGCTGCTGTTAGAGGATTTGCTAATAACTTCATGATTTCTGTTCGTCCTGTTATTACAAAAGCTTTTTCTACTAAAGATTATAGAAGAATGCAAGAACTCATAATAGATAGTTCTAATTTTTCTTTTTCTTTAATGCTTTTGCTGTCAATGCCATTCTTTTTTGAAGGTAATTTTATTGTAACTTTATGGCTTAAAAATCCACCAAATTGGACTGTTGTATTTTGTCAGCTTCAGTTGGTGACATGTATCATTTCTGTTTTATTTTCTCCAGTATACTATGGGATTGTTGCTACAGGTAAGAATAAGCTTTATGCCATACAGGATAGTTTTTTGATGTTATTATCACTTCCAGTAACATATCTTCTACTTAAAAAAGGTTTTAGTCCTTTGGTTCCTTTTGTTGTTCTAATTGTTACAGAATTAATTAAATCGAACCTCTATGTTTATATATTAAAGAGAAATATTTCAGAATATAAAATATCTAATTTTTATAGGAAAAGTGTTATGCCATGTTGTATTATGGCTTTATTATGTATATCTTTAACATTTCTAAGTAGTCTAATTTTTGAGCAAAGTGGATGGTTACGATTTATTATTGTAAGTTTATCATCAACTTTATCAGTATGCATATTGTCTTATTATTTCTTATTAAACATATATTATAGGCAAAAATTCAATCAAAAAATACGTTCTATCTTCTTTTCTAATTAGACGAACACGGCTAATTTTATGAAAAGTATAGATCATCAAAGTATAGGATAAAAAGGATGAAATACTACTTTCAGTGATAGTCCCAGTATAAAATTGCGAACACTATTTCATAAATCTAACTGAAAGTTTTATCTGTAAGAATAAATAACTATATATAATATTATTCTTGTCTATAATGCATTCCAACCAGTGAAACTTAGCTTTATTATGTGTAACTTGGTTAAAGAATAAAATAATAGCTTCTTCACAAAAATTTGGAAAGAATGACTCAAAGCAGCTTTGAAGTGTAGATATCATAAAAGATTTCTACATTAAATTTACTTCAATTTACAAATTTAAAAAATAATAATGATTTTCTCATATATATCAGGAAGACTAGGTAATCAGCTTTTTGAATATGCCTATGTACGATCTTTAATCTATAAAAGAGGTAGATTAGATAATTTGTGTTTAAATTTTAATTTAGTAAAAAATGCAGGAAAGAAAGAAGATGGGTTTATTGATTCTTTAAAAGATTTTAGAGTTTTACCGTATTCTGAAACAAATTCAGATATTGTAGCTTGTTATGGCGGGGTAATACAAAAAGTAATTTACTATGCATTTAAGCTTCACCAAAGAGTTAACTATAAATTTAATTTGACAAGGTGGTTTCAAATATTTAGAAAATATGGAATTATATTTCAAGAATATTCTAACAATAATATAGAACAAATAATTCCTCAAACAAAAAATATTTTTTGTTATGGAAAATATGAGAATCCGAAATATTTTGACGATATACGTCCGATTATATTAAAGGAATTTACTCCTCAAAAACCTCCGTTGGAAAGTAACAAGCATTTGTATTCTGTTATAGAATCGACTAATTCTGTGTGTATATCTATTCGACGTGGCGACTTTCTTAGCGATAGATTTAAGGATAGATTTTTGGTTTGTGATAAGGACTATTTTCTTAAGGCAATGGATGAAGCGAAAAAACGCATTTCTAATCCAACCTTTATATTTTTTTCTGATGATATAGAGTGGGTACGAGAAAATATACATTGTGATGTTCCTTGTTATTATGAGTCAGGAAAGGATCCTGTATGGGAAAAGTTGCGACTAATGTATAGCTGTAAACACTTTATTATATCAAATAGTACTTTTTCTTGGTGGGCACAGTATCTGTCTAGGAATGAAAATAAAATTGTAATAGCTCCTGATAGGTGGTCGAATAATTTAGAAGAACATTCTATGTTATTAGATGATAGTTTCATTAAAATTAAATGTTAAAATGAACATTGATTTTGTTATTTTCTGGGTTGATGGCTCTGATGTTGAATGGCAGAAGAAGAAAGCATTTTATAAAGGTACTCCTTTTCAGAATGCTGATGTAAGATATAGAGATTGGGATATTCTTAAATATTGGTTTAGAGCCGTAGAGGAATATGCTCCATGGGTAAATCATGTGTATTTCGTAGCGGACAACCAAAAACCTAAATGGCTAAATTGGGATAACCCTAAATTGTCTTATGTAGATCATAAGGACTTTATCCCTAGTGAATATCTTCCAACTTTTCAGGCAAACACTATCGAAAATAATCTTCATCGTATTTCGGGGTTAAGTGAACATTTTGTTGTTTTTAATGATGATATGTTCATTAATGCACCTATTACACCAGAATATTATTTTATGAATGGTCTTCCTTGTGATGCTCCGTTTGAGCACGTTTTTAATCCACGCTGTTATTTTCCAGAAATTGATGGTTGGGGAATTAATATTATGGAGTTTTGTGATACTCAGGTAGTTAATGCTCATTTTAATAGACAAGAAGTAACTAAAGCTAATCCTAAAGGATGGTATGGAAGCTATTTAGGATGGAAATATCGGTTCCAGGCTTATCTGATACGACTTTTTAGGCGAACTGAATTTCAACATTTTTATACTCCCCACAATGAGAAGGCATTTTTAAAATCAATATATGAGGAGGTATGGAGTAAAGAAAGAGATATGTTAGCTAAAAGTTGCACAAAATTTCGAGAAGATGTTAGTTTGAATAATTATTTCTTCCGTTATTGGCAGCTTGCTTCGAATAAGTTCTATCCAGTTAATTATATTGAGACAAGAAAAGTTATTCAACTTGAACAAAATAATTTACGATTACTTGAAAAGGAAATGTTTAATATTAATATTAAATCACTCTGTTTGAATGATTCTTCTCGGTGTGATTATAATGATTACCAAGTCTTAAAGCCCCAGGTTATACAGTTATTTGAAAGAAAGTTTCCACAAAAGTGTTCCTTTGAGTTATAATAATATACAGTATGAAGAAAAAAGTTCTTTTTATCATAGGAAGTCTGCAGTCTGGAGGTGTGTCAAAAAGTATGGTAAGTCTCCTTAATGCTTGGGATGCAGAAAAATACGAGACATCACTTTTACTTTGTTGTAAAGATGGAGATGTTTTCTCAGACTATCTTCCTAAAAATATACAGCTTATCTATAGCCCTATAATAGAACATGTTATGGGAGGTTTTTCTTCAGTTAAATGGCTCTTTGCTCATGGATATTTTCTATTATCTTTAGGTGTTTTATTACGCATATTTCTTTCACGTATCTCGAGACCTTTGGCAGGTGAACTGATTGCAAGAATGATGCCTGTTGTTTCACAAGTAAATTATGATTTAATTGTGGATTATGGTGGACAACAGTTGCTTTATTATATGGTAAATAAGTTGTCTGCAATAAAAAAAGTGTCTTTTTTTCATAGCGATTATTCCAAGTGGTCCTTTTATTATAGTGCTGACAAAAAGTATTATCCATTAGTTGATCATATTTTCACCATTTCGGAGACCTGTGTTGATTCCTTAAAACAATATTTTCCAAACTGTACGGATAAAATTTCGATAATGGAGAATATTTCTTCGCCTGCTATAATAAGGCAACAATCTTTAGAATCCTTAGGCAATTTCAGAGAGGGAATTTTAAAAATGAAATCTAATGGAAATATCATATTGTGTACTATTGGACATATCTGTCGGGGAAAAGGTTTTGACTTTGCAATTGAAGCTGCTGAAATCCTTAAGAAAAAAGGGGTTAAATTTAAATGGATTTTTATAGGAAAAGTTTTAGAAAAGGATATTTTAAAATTTATAACTGATAAGGGACTTGATGATTATTTATTACTTGTTGGCATTCAGAGTAATCCTTATCCATATATAAGTTTATCTGATATCGTTGTTCATCCTTCTCGTTTTGAAGGAAAATCAATATCCTTAGATGAAGCAAAGATTTTATGTAAGCCAATTGTAGTTACAAACTTCTCTACTGTTGGCGATCAATTTGAAAATGGTAAGAATGGAACGATATGTGAAATGAATGGGGAGGCTGTCGCTAATGCAATTGATGAGTTGATAAATGATTTTAGTTTACGTGAATCTTATCAAAAGTATCTTGAATCACACATTGTTGATAATTCAAGTGAAGTAAATAAATTATATAATTATTTATAATGGCGTATTATATTATATTATTTGTAATTACAACAGTTCTTGCATGGGGCCATAATGGCAACACAAAAGTTTCTAAACCTTTTTTCTTTGCTTTTTGCCTAAGTATTGGTTTATTTGTTGGTTTGGCTGATATGTTAGGTGGATATGACAGATATATTTATAGTGAAGTTTTCCAAAGTATGCATGAAAATGTTGTCAAAGGTATTCTTTTTAGTGAAGAGTTTATTCTGTTTTTTGGAAAAGAACCTGTATTTGGTCTGATAAATGATTTTATTGCTTTTTTTACACCGAATCGTTATATTTTTATTTTAGCTTATACAATACTCTTATATATGGTATATGCGGTTAATTTTTACAAATATACTAAGAATCCTTTTTTTGCTCTTCTTGTGTTTGAAGGATTGATGTTTTTCTTTACTTTTACTTATCTTCGTCAAGTTTTAGCTGCAGGAGTTGTATGGTTGGCAATCCCTTATGTGGCACAAAGGAGTTTAAAAAAATATCTTTTATTTATTGTGTTAGCAACTCTTATTCATAACTCAGCTGCTTATATGCTTCTTTTATATTTTATTCCAAGACGTAAGTTTGAAGAAAAGCATATCGTATTATTTATGTTAGCTTTGTTAGTTATAGGAATCAGCGGTATTACAAAGTTTGTTTTCTCTCTTTCAGGAGATGCTGTAAGTAATGCAAGAATTGCTGGTTATGCGGAGACTGCAGAAATAGGATTTAGAATCGAGTATGTTATTGAGGCTATGTTATTTCTTTCCATACTATTATTCAATTATAAAAGGATAGATGAAGATGCGCTTTCTTTAACATTAGCCAATGTCTATTTGATGTTTTGTGGTGTTTTACTATTCTTTTGTAAATCCTCTGATGGTGGACGTATAGCATGGTATTGTTTAATAGGAATCATTGTTATATTAGAAAGACTCTGCAGACCCAAATCTGCAGTACCATTAAAAGGTTTTATTACGATAATGTCCTTTGTTCTTTTCTATCGAATACTATCTTCATGGGGAATATTACTCTATCCATACAAAACATTTCTTACTCCAGGAATCAGAGAAGGAGACTTCATTGAGGAAATGTATGAATATGATCATTCTTACGATAATGATAAGCTTTATAATTTATGATAACTGTATTTACACCTACTTATAATAGAGGAAATTTATTAAATAGACTTTATCAAAGCCTTTGCCAACAGATACACAAAGACTTTGAGTGGGTAGTTGTTGATGATGGTAGTACTGATGAAACAAGTTCCATCGTTAAAATGATACAGGATAAACACACTTATGAGAACTTCCCGATATACTACTTTAAGAAAGAAAATGGTGGAAAGCATACTGCTGTAAATAAGGGTGTGCAGAAAGCGAATGGAGATTTATTTTTTATTGCAGATTCTGACGACATATTACCATCTTATGCTCTTCAGATAATTGCAGAAGTCTGGGAGCAGACGAAATATGACAATTCTATTGGAGGTATATGTGGATTCGATGGAGACATCAATGATGGTAGTATCATAGGTACAGGATTTCCAAAAGAAGTTCATCTTTTGAATATAGAGTTATCTAATCATATTAATATTGGCTATATAGATGCAACAACAAGGGATGTTAGATTTAAATTTAAAGTAGATGGAGACATGAAAGAGGTATTCCGTACTTCTGTCCTACGTGAGTTTCCTTTCCCAGAGATAAAGGGGGAAAGATTTTGTCCAGAAGTTTTAGTTTGGAATAGAATAGCATCTAAATATAAGCTGCGACATATAAATAAAATCATATATTTAGTTGAGTATCAGCAAGACGGAATAACTTCAGCAATTACACGAAGTAGAATGAATAGCCCTATTGCATCTACGATGACCTATGCAGAGATGTTAGATTATAATATTTCTTTGAAATGGAAGATTCGGTCAGCTATAAACTATTGGCGATTTAAATATTGTATTACGAATAAATCCTTAAAAGCACCAGCTGTGAAGTGGTATTGGAAAGCATTCCAAATAATAGGTCTAATAATGCACTTGAAAGATAAAAATAGGTTAGTATGAAAGAGATAATCATAGATCCACGCTTGAAGTATAATTATGCTTCTTGGTACTTATTAGGAATAAAAAGACTTTTAAAGGGGTGGAAGATAACATATGAAATAGGTCCCTTTAAAGGTATTAAGTATGAGAATACTGCTGATTATAACAGTGGATTTGCTTTTATTATTAGTAGCAAAGGTCAGGAAAAGAAAGTCTTTGTTGATACCGAAGATGTTGCCAAGATTTTTGAAGATAGATATGAGTGGTGTGATGTCTATGGAATGGTAAACCCTACTACAGAGCAGGTTGCGCAATATGATAAATTGGTAGCGATTGGACCAGAATTTGGGGTAACGCTCGGTAGTCGTTTCTCAACTATTATTTGTTGTTTAAAACAATTTCTCAAGGGGCGTAAGTACTCAAGTATTTCTTTCAAATACTATCTTCGTGATTATCTTTATACGAATATTCGTCGTCGCCCTATAGAGACTTATGAATGTGAAACGAAAGTTCGTCATAATTATATTTTTCATGCCTCTACATTATGGTATAATAAGTTTGCTGCAACAGATACCAATATGTATCGTGGCGAATTTTTGAAAGCATGTAAGAAAGCTGGAATTAATATAGAAGGAGGATTGTTCTATGTTAATGGAGAATCAGTATTAAAGGAAATGCCTGATTATCCTAAATATAAGGAGGAATATAAAGACTTTATTTATGAGAGGCGACTCTCTATGGATGATTATATTAGAAAGACAAAAGAGAGCGTTGTCGTTTTCAATACACCAAGTGTATGTGAATGTCATGGATGGAAACTTGCAGAATATCTTTGCATGGGGAAAGCTATTATCTCTACACCTTTAACACGAGAGATGCCTGCTACTCTGGAACATGGGAAGCATGTACATTTTGTAAATTCAGTAGATGAGATATATGATGCTGTGGTAAAGATTAATTCTGATGAACATTATCGCAAGAAGTTGCAAGAAGGAGCAAGACAGTATTATGAGAAGTGGATTGCTCCAGAGATTGTCATTCAACGGTTATTAAAAAAGGTTGGTGAACAGCTTTGAATCTGA
>ERZ772906.1121-NODE-1121-length-14894-cov-27.409933_pt1 | contig 14894 bp, 13 predicted proteins | sample MGYA00511338_ERZ772906 | MGnify/ENA primary metagenome ERZ772906 (study PRJEB29015, sample SAMEA2738076) | human oral metagenome | biome: human oral; feature: human-associated habitat; material: saliva | place: China | collected 2212 ... | reverse complement strand
GTGTGGAGTTCTCACAAGATCAAGGAATTGAGCTTTTAAGACAGATATATCAAATTCAGACATAGATAATTTAAATACTGATAAATAAAATGGAGGTAGATACCTCCATTTACTGAGAGCAAGATGCAATCAGTGGTTTTATTATTTTCTCATACTTTCGCACATAAAACTTAAGGCCAATGGCTTAGTATTAGCCTTACAAATGCTAGTGATCTTCATTATGCCCGTGATGCTCCTGAGATTCACAGCCAGGGCATGTCAAGTGAGCAATCTTTTCGATTATGCGATGAAGAGATTTTGCTGCGTCAGTCTTTGCAGCGCTGTAGTACATCTCCTTGCCATCTCGCCTAGATTCGATTAGCCCGCTTGTCTTAAGCAGTCTAAGGTGGTGAGAAACCGCGGGGCTACTCATATCCATGAAGGCTGCAATATTAATAACGCACTCCTCACAGTGACATAGAAGCCAGAAGATACGAAGCCTCGTAGGATCGCAGAGCTGTTTTAATAAATCAGAAACGGATTTGATTGTATCTGAATCAGGCATTTGCTCTAGGAGCTTTTCGTAATCCTGACCGTGATCGTGTGGTATTTTGATTTCATCGTGTTTCATGATTTCCTCCTTAAATTAAGGGTGTTAATATGAGTATAGAGAGATGGAACAAAATTTTCAAGCAAAAATCAAATTTCATATGTTAAATTAGACAAAAGTTGGGTACAATAGATATGATGATTAAGTGAACTTTTAATTAAATAAGGAGAAATACCATGAAAAAGACCTACAAAATCGAAGTGGATTGTGCAAACTGCGCAAACAAAATGGAAGAAGCTACTAAGAAGACAACTGGAGTTAAGGATGCAAACATCAACTTCATGATGCAAAAGATGAAGGTTGAGTTTGAAGATGGTGCAGACGAAAGTGCTGTAATGCAAGAAGTTAGAAAGAGCTGCAAAAAAGTAGAGAGTGACTGCGAAGTTTACATTTAAATCAGATAGCATTAGATTATTCTAAAGGGCCAATTATGAATCAGAAACAGAAGAAAAATTTGATAAGAATTTTAGTATCGATAGTGCTCACCGTAGCGGTCTACTTTATTCCATCAAGTGGAATTATAAAGCTAGTTCTCTACGTGGTGCCATACCTTATTGTCGGCTATGACGTAGTTATCAAGGCATTCAAAGGTACAATTAACAAGCAGCCATTTGATGAGAATCTTTTGATGACCATAGCGACCATAGGTGCTTTCATAATCGCGTTCATCGATGGGGATGACTATCTCGAAGCAATTTCGGTAATGCTGTTTTACCAGGTTGGTGAGTTCTTCCAAAGCTATGCCGTTGGCAAGAGCCGTAGAAACATCAGCGATTTGATAGATATCATGCCTGAGTATGCAAATATAGAGGTGGGGAATACGCTCGAGCAGGTTGATCCTGAGGACGTAGAGGTCGGCACGGTGATAACAGTTTTAGCCGGTGAGAAGGTTCCTATCGACGGTGTGGTTGTAGAAGGCGAATCAAGCCTAAATACTAGCGCTCTGACGGGCGAAAGCATGCTTCAGGATGTCTGCGCTGGTGATCAGGTAATCAGCGGTTGTATCAATACCAGCGGCGTTCTTAAGATAAAGACGACTAAGGAGTTCAGTGACTCAACTGTAGCAAGAATCATGGAGCTAGTTGAGGATGCAAGCTCAAGAAAATCTAGATCTGAGAACTTCATAACTAAGTTTTCTAGAGTCTACACTCCAGCAGTAGTTTTCAGTGCCATAGTGCTTGCAATTTTACCACCTGTGGTTTTGATGATGATGGGAAATCCAGCAGCATGGAGCGTCTGGGTTTATAGAGCACTTACATTCCTTGTAATAAGCTGTCCATGTGCCCTAGTTATCAGCATTCCTTTGAGCTTCTTCGGCGGAATCGGTGCTGCTAGCTCTCAGGGAATTTTGATCAAAGGCTCAAACTATATGGAGATGCTTGCGGACGTTAAGACTGTCGTATTCGATAAGACAGGAACTCTAACAAAGGGAGTCTTCGCAGTATCAAAGGTTGTAGCAAAGGACATGAGCGAAGAGGAGCTGCTTCACTATGCAGCTCATGCTGAAATGTATTCTAAGCATCCGGTAGCGCTAGCCCTCAGAAATGCAGCGAATATAGAGGATGACTGTCAGGTTTCGGATTCAGAGGAGCTTGCAGGACATGGCATTAGAACAAAAATTAACGGATTTGATGTTTACGCGGGTAATGCAAAGCTGATGAAGAGCATATCGCTTGAGTGTGACGATGTTACTGAGCCAGGAACAGTAATTCATGTTGCAATAGATGGTAAATATGCAGGATATATCGTAGTTTCTGACCTAGTAAAAGAAGAAACGATTGATGCTATATCAAAGCTAAAAGCTGAAGGCATCAGAAAAACTGTAATGCTCACAGGAGACAACAGAATCACTGCAAATGAAGTAGCAAAGAGCATTGGAATCGACGAGGTATATAGCGAACTTCTTCCGGGAGACAAGGTAGATAAGATAGAGGAGCTTATGGCTTCTAGGTCATCAAGCAAGGATGCGGTTGCCTTTGTTGGAGACGGAATAAACGATGCACCAGTGCTATCACGTGCAGACATAGGAATTGCCATGGGAGCTATGGGCTCTGATGCTGCTGTAGAGGCAGCTGATGTCGTGCTAATGGACGACGACCCAAGAAAGGTTTCCAAGGCCATCAAAATATCAAAGAAGTGCATGAGCATTGTAAGACAAAACATAGTTTTCGCAATAGGTATCAAAGTAGCCTGCCTAATACTCGGAGCTATTGGTATAGCAAATATGTGGCTTGCAATATTTGCGGATGTAGGTGTTTTGGTATTAGCGGTTCTAAATGCAATTAGAATACTAGCTGTGCCACGCGACTGAGAAGATAAACATAATTAAAGGAACTTGTTTAAGGACTTACATTTAGGGATTTTGATAAAGATTTAATCGGTATAATTAGTATAAAAACTAGTTATGCCGATGTTTATTTTTTGATTGTAGACTACCAGGAGTTTGCAAAGAAAATTGGTGTGGCATTTTCCACTGTGAATCGCTGGGAATCTGGACGCGCCAAACCAAACTTAAAAGCAATGAAGAGAATTAATGCTTTTTACTTCGTCGATAGGAACTGTCATATATGCTCCCCCAATAAATAATTCAAGCTCATCTTTCCCAGACTCTGTATCGTAATCAGGAGCAATTGAATCAAGCTCACCAACAACTTCCCTACCGTCAGCGAGCATAATCAAAACCTTTTTATCAATATATTTTTCAAAATCTTTTATCACCATATCGTATACCTTTTTTCTTTTTAATATAATCCGGCACTATATGAACACCCTTTTGTGAATAGTGAATCTTAAACACGCTTGTTTCTTGAGTTTCTCCATTAAGATTATTTACGACAACGCCTGTTTTTTCATCATTTGTGACAATTATTTTAGTATGAGTCCAATTGCTGTGACTGTCATAAACATTTATTCCCTTTCCTGCATATTTAGTTACAAGCTTTGGTACTTTGTGCTGTGATATCGTCAAATATGAAGGAGGATATGCTTTTGTCTCTGATAAGTTTTTATACGAATTTGTGCCAACTACATGCTTATCTTGCGCTGGAGCAGTCTTCGTCAACTCATAATTTGATATATTTTCTTTTTTCCCTAAGTGAATGACACTTCTTTTCGGTTTAATTATATCATTTTTAAGCTTTGGCATCAAAGTAGCATGCCTAATACTTGGAGCTTTAGGAATAGCAAATATGTGGTTTGCAATCTTTGCCGATGTAGGCTTTTTGATTTTGGCAGTGCTAAATGCAATAAGAATACTAGTTGTTCCACGCGACTAGTAAGGACAACTTAAAAACAGAAAGACCTGATTAGAGGTCTCGCTTAAGGAATTAGTTATAAATAAAACGGCATAATTAGTAGAAGTACTAGTTATGCCGATATTTATTTTGCATAGGTTATTTAAGTCTTTCACACAGCGGTAAAAGCTCCTCGATTTTTTCAACAATACGCTTTTGCTCAGCAAGTGGTGGGAGGGGGAGTAAAAAATCCCTTAGAAATTTCAGAGATACGAATGATTGCACGCCTCCCGATGCCTGTTTCTTCATAGTGTCTTGTGAAATAAACAAAAACCAGTATAAATATCGCATTTCAATTATTGAAGATATATTTTTAAATAAAGCTGTATTTTTGATGCTGAATTCCATATCTGTTGACACTAAAACGGGATTTCCAATACTACCTATCATTGCAAATAAAATATCGTGTCTATTGACCTTTGAGCGTTCAGATATTTTAAGATAATCAATTTCACTTATATATTTACAATTTTCAAAATCAATTATTCCATTTTTTAGATTTTTACTTGTTACAAGAGGATATCCTTTTAGAACATATTTAGGTGTATCATGTGTTCCATCTCTTACATCAAGACTATCTCCCAATCTCACCCATTTCCATGTCTCTGGTATATTAAATGGGATTTCATCTTTTGTGATTTCAGGAAGAGCCTTTTGTTTTTTTAGCTTTCCTTCTTCTATTAGTTTTTTCTTTTCTTCTTGTATTTCTTTATAAAGTTCTTCGCCAGTTCCTTCTTCTTTTCTTTGTTCGACTAGTTTTCCTTGGATCGCTTCTTGTAGGATTGATTTTTGCATACCAAGAGGAAACTTTTTATTTAGTTCTTCTAGTCTAGACCATGCCTTTTCATATCTATCAACAAGTGGCAAAAGCTCTTCGATTTTCTCTACAATACGTTTTTGCTCGGCAAGTGGTGGGAGAGGGATAAGCGTATTTATAATTTTATCTTTTGAAATGTTGGGCTGTGCTCCACCTTCACCTTGCTTTATAAAGCTATTTCTATTTGCTAAAAGGAAATAGAATAGATATAAGTTATAAAAATTAGGGAAAACTATACATGCACAGCAAGCTTGATTAGTTGTCATAGCCTTGGTTAGAATCCCTAATTTCCCTATTGTTGCTCCGTACATAGCTATTAAAATGGACCCTTTTGGGTTTAATCTTACAGATGTTTTTTCTAATGCAAATTTTGTAATATATTCAGGAACATCATAAATATAACCATCTGTTAAGTCTCCTGTTTTTAACCACGGAATATCGCCTCCGTAAAAATCTGCATTAGTTCTTGAAGGTGTTGCTCCTGAACCCCAATATCCTATTTCACCCAATCTTACCCATTTCCAAGTCTCTGGGATATCAAAGGGAACTTCATCTTCTGTAATTTCAGGAAGAGATTTTTGTTTTTTTAGTTTCCCTTCCTCTATTAGTTTTTTCTTTTCTTCTTGTATTTCTTTAAAAAGTTCTTCACCAGTTCCTTCTTCTTTTCTTTGTTCGACGAGTTTTCCTTGGATAGCAAGTTGGAGGATAGAATTTTTTAACTGTTCTGGTGTCATTCTATTTTACCTCCCAGTAGATTTTCTATTTCTTCTAGAATTCTATCTATCTCAGCATTTAGACTTGCTCGTTCCTCTTGGTACTGCTGAATTAAATCATGAGGAGGAAGAATAATTTCTTCTTCATGCGGGTAGCCACATAGATCGAGATTATAATTGTACTTCTCCTCTAGCTCTTCTCTTGAATATTTCTTAGCTTTGTCAAAACTATTTTCTATTATTTCTTCTCTGTTTCCCCACCAAGTGATAACAGGCTCAAAATGCTCTAACTTCATTGGCTTAGTTTTGGAGAAGTTCTTGTATCCTTCTGGCATATCTAGTCTATAAACCCAGGTTTCCTTCGTTTCTCCTGTATTATCAAAGAAAAGAATGTTTGTGGTAATCGGAGTATATGGACTAAATACACTTGATGGCATTCGGATAATGGTATGTAGATTAAATTCTTTAAGAAGTTTCTTTTTGATATTAATCTTGGCATTATCGGTACCAAATAAAAATCCATCTGGCAAAATGACAGCTGCTCGTCCATTTTCTTTTAGACGATACATAATAACAGACATGAAAAGATCTGCCGTTTCAGAGCTTGCTAAATCTGCTGGAAAATGACTTTTGACATCTGCCTTTTCTGCCCCACCATAAGGAGGATTCATAAGGATAACATCAAACTTGTCATCATCTGTATAGTCTAGTACATCTCTAAGTAATGTATTGTCATGAAAGATTTGTGGTACATCTAAATCATGTAGTAGCATATTAGTGATGGCTAGCATATACGGAAATTGTTTTTTCTCAATGCCATAAATGGATGAAGAATAAGCTTCTTCATCAGCGACTGTCTCTACTTTTTTATGAAGTTCTTTTAGCCAACTTGTAATAAAGCCACCTGTTCCACAAGCTAAATCTGCCATAGTTTCACCAATGTTTGGCTCTATCATTTTTGCCATAAAATCGGTTACCGCACGAGGAGTATAAAACTCGCCACTTGAACCTGCACTTTGTAATTCTTTTAGAATAGTTTCATAGATTTCTCCAAACGCATGGCTTTCGTTGTAGTCCCCAAAGTCAATATCATCAATAATATTTAGTACTTGTCTTAGAAGGACACCGTCTTTCATGTAGTTGTTGGCATCTTGGAAGGTAGTTTGAACAATGGCTTTCTTAATCGGTGTTTCACGAGTTACAGGCAAACTTTTTAGTGTAGGGAAAAGGGTGTTGTTCACGAAGTTAAGCAAGTCGTCACCTGTTAGAGCGACACCACTCATATCATCGTACGCCCAGTTAATCCATCTGCATTCATCAGGAATGATAGATGTATAGTCATCTTCATTCATTTCCCAATCGCTTTCCTTTGCGTCATAGACTTTTAGAAAAAGCATCCATGTGATTTGTTCAATTCTTTGTGCGTCACCATTGATACCAGCATCGTTTCGCATGATATCCCTTAATCTTTTTACAAATCCTGATAGATTACTCATTGTTATACCCTTCCATAGTTATAGATTGCATCTTGTAGTTCAGCCACAGCGTTAGTATATCCTTCTTTTCCACCAAAATAACTTGCGATTTTAGATGGTTTTCCCAGTTTCATAAAAGGATCTAGTCTTAGTACTTCTGTGTTTGTAATTTCTGTGATTCCTTGGTTCATATACTTATCAAGCAATGCCTCTAAAACTTCTTTGGCAACTCCGTTATATTTACTAAAGAAATCTTGTTTTTTGACATTTTCTGCTCGCTCTTTTCGTGTAAGAGGTTTTTGATTAAAAGCAATATGACAAATGAAGTCAAAGTCATCAACTTCTGCCATATTTTGTTCTGATTTGAGTTTTTCTATATCAATGCCATGTTCTAGAAGAAGTTTTCGTATTTTATCTTTTTTAGGATCATTTCTCCATTCACGAATAAAGACATCTAGAGAGGCAAATTCGCCTTTGATATTTTCTTTTGTATAGTCCACAATACTTTCCTGCCTTAAAAGTTTACCATTTGTATCGTAGACGGATATAGTTTTATGAATAATTTCAACTCTACATCCATTTTTATCTATAACTGGTTTAATAGCAGGATCAAGTGGTGTGGTATCATCTTCATCTCCACCTGGTTTAGGAGAAGTTGGTTTTTTATCTGGATTAAAATTATTGTCTATCTCAATAGGTCCATCCCAATCTGGATCAGTGAAAAGTCTTGAAACATTTCTAAAGTCCATAACAACAAAATGTGTCTTGCCTTCTTTTTCACGGAGTCTTGTGCCACGACCTATAATTTGTTTGAACTCAGTCATTGAGCCTATCATCTCATCAAGGACAATTAGCTTTGTCATCTTGCAGTCAGCACCTGTGGATAGAAGCTTTGATGTTGTGGCTATAACAGGGTATTTTGCAGATACGGAAATGAAATAGTCGAGCTTGCTCTTTCCGTAATCATCACTTCCTGTTATGCGAACACAATAATCAGGATGTTCTTTAACCATATCTGAATTGAGATTGACTAAAGCTATTCGCATTCTTTCTGCTGCTTCTTCTGTTGGACAAAAGACAATGGTTTTTGCCATACGGTCAGTTGCTTTCAAATATTTTGTGATTTCACTAGCTACCTGATGGGTTCTGTCCTCTATTATGATATTGTAGTCATAGTCTGTATTGTTGTAGAGTCTATCTTCGATAGGGTTGCCGAATTTGTCTTTTTGCCCCTTAATAGGACGCCAACCATCCCCAATATCAGTGGTAATGTTAATAACCTTAAATGGAGCTAAAAAGCCATCTTCAATTCCTTCTTTTAGAGAATAAGTATAGATTGGGTCACCAAAATAATTGATGTTTGATACATATTTTGTTTCTTTTGGTGTTGCTGTCATACCGATTTGGGTTGCAGAAGAAAAGTATTCTAGAATTTTTCTCCATCTAGATTCTTCTTTTGCAGAACCTCTATGACACTCGTCTACAATGATAAGGTCAAAAAAGTCTGGCTTAAAAAGTTTTGAAAAATGTTCTGCATCATCATCTCCAACAAGTTGTTGATAAAGCGAAAAATATACTTGATGTGAAGTGATAGTACTTGGGTCATCTTTTGCTACATTGATTTTATGGATAACTTTTTCAAGTGGTGCGAAATCCTGTTGAATGGACTGATCAACCAAGATATTTCTATCGGCTAAATAAAGAATCTTTCTTTTAAGCCCACTTTGTAAAAGTCTATAAACAATTTGGAAAGCTGTATAGGTCTTTCCTGTACCTGTTGCCATAACAAGAAGAAGTCTATCTTTTCCTTTAGCAATTTCTTCAACCGTTCTGTTTACTGCAACTCTTTGATAGTATCTAGGAGGGTAAGAGTTTTGACTTGAAAAATATGGTTGTTCAATGATTTTTTCTTCTAGTGAGCTTAATCCTTCGCCTTGATTGAACTCTGTCCTAAATCTTTCTATGAGTTCTTTTTCTGATGGAAATTCATCCATAGAAAATTCTCGTTCTTTACCTGTCAAAAAATCATGCTCAAAAAAGCCATACCCATTGGAACTATAGGCAAAAGGAACATCGAGCATTTTTGCGTAGGTCATCGCTTGTTGTAACCCGTGAGAAACACTATGCTTATTATCTTTTGCTTCCACAACAGCTATAGGTTTATTTGAATTTAAATATAATATATAATCTGCCTTTTTAGGTCTTTCTCTAGAAATCAAATTTCCACGAAGGTTAATTTTACCATCTGTGATTTTTGTCTCCATAGTGATTTTATTCTTATCCCATTTAGACACAATAGCAGGGCTAATATAATGGAATTTGATGTCTTCTTCTGTCATTTCTTTTTTCTTAAATATATGATCCATTTTACTATTGCTCCTTTCTGCTATTCTTTGGGATTATTTCAATGATGTCATCAAAATTACATTGGAGGGCTAGACAAATTTTAGCTAATACCTCTACGCGTACATCCTGATTTTTTCCTAACCTTGCCATAGCGTTAGTAGTTATATTTGATTTTTTTATCAAGTCTGTTTTGGACATATGTCTATCAATGAGTATATGCCATAATTTGTCGTAAGAAATTATCATGATTCCTCCACATTACAAAATATTTTGTAAACTATAAATTCTATTATATCATAAATACTGCATTTGCTAAATAATATATTGAGTATCTCAATTTGGATAGACAAAGAAAAACGACTAAGGCATAGAAATTTATACCGAACAAGCTTTTTTCTGCTTAAACTATTCAGTTTGAACCTAGCTGAATACTCCTTTAGGAACTTTGTACTGTATAAACCGCAGCTACCTAGTATACACTTAAAATATATTGATTAAAATCACACCTTTGTTTATAATACAGATAACAAACCAAGTTTGTAAAAAAGAATAATTCAAGCAACGCGAGTTCATATTACTATGATTAAAAGGGAAGTAAGTGTAATTCTTACGCGATCCCGTCGCTGTGATGGTTTAGCTCTTTGTTAGCCACTGGATATAAATCTGGGAAGGTAAAGGGTGCAGATGCCTAAGTCAGAAGACCTGCTTCGTTGCGATAACGCCGGATTTTACGAGGATAAAGGAAGGGCAGTATTCGCCTGCCTTTGAGTGGGCTTTTTTATTCGGCAAATGTATGCACTATCGTGTATTAGGAAAGAGAGGAAGATATGAAGAAAAGGTTTTTGGCTGTTTTCATGATGTTTGCAATGGTCTTCATTGTAACTGCATGCGGACAGGGAGGTAGCGACAATGCTGTAACTGTCGGTCAGACATGGGTAATCACAGATGATAATCCACTTGATGGCGGAAATGCATGGTCAATTACAAGCCACGGAATTTCTGAGTACGTATTCATGCAGAAGGAAGACGGAAGCATGGAGTCAAGATTCGTGGACAAGCTAGAGGCAAAGAGCGACACAGAGTGGGAAATCACAATGAAAAAGGACGCAAAATTTGCTGACGGAAGCAAGGTTGATGCTAAGGCACTAGCTGCTTGTCTAAATGAGATTCAGGAAAAGAATAAGCTTTCAAATGCTTCAGCCGGAAAGATTAAGTTTGAGGCAACAGGAGATTATACTTTGACTGCGAAGACAGAAAGAGCAACTACTGACCTAAAGTCAATTCTAGGTGAGTGGACTAATGTTGTATATAAGAAGGATGGCGATAAGTATGTATTTACAGGTCCGTTCAAGATCAAAGAGCTAAAGGCACAGAGCGAAGTTACTCTAGAGCCTAACGAAAACTATCCAGATGCAAGCGAGAGACCTACAACTGTAAAGATTAAGGCTTTCAAGGACATCAATGCTCTTAAGCTAGCATACGAGTCAGGGGAGGTTGATCTAGCATTCGGACTCACAGGTGATATTGCTAAGGAGTTAAAGGACAAAAAGAAGAATGTAATAGACTTTGATGCTGCATATCAGTACTACACATTCCTAAATCTAGAAAATGATATTCTTAAAGATCCGGCTGTAAGAGAAGCTATCGACAAGGGTATTGATAGAGAGGCTATCAAAAAGACTCTAGATGGCGGAACAATTCCAACAGGACTTTTTGCTGGATATAACAGCTTTGATGCAAAGACAGCAGCTACATATAACCTAAATGAGGCAAAGGCACTTCTAGACAATTCCGGATGGAAGCTCGAGGATGGCGCAAAGTACAGAACAAAGGACGGCAAGGAGCTTGCACTTTCAATTAAGACATATAGCTCAAAGCCCGATCTTCCAAAGGTTAGCCAGACAATTGCTTCAGAGCTAGAAAAGCTTGGAATCAAGGTAACAGTAGAGGTTGTAGACGATATATCAAAGGTTACAAAGGCTAGAGACTTTGACATCCTGGTATATGCACAGCATCCATCCCCAGCAGGAAGCCCAGTATACTTCTTGAACCAGTTCTTCAGAACAGGTGGACCTAACAACTTCATGTCATACAGCTCAAGCGTAACGGATGGAATCCTAGATCAGATGGGAAGCGAATCAAATCCTGAGAACATTGATAAGCTTGCAATACAGGCGCAGGAGCAGATTCTAAAGGATAGACCTGTTTTGATGACCATGGATCCTAAGTGGCATGCTGCAGTATCTGACAAGCTGAAAGATTATAAGCTTTGGAACGGAGATTACTACATTGTAAACTCAACTCTAAAAGTTAAATAGTAAAACAAGGGGGTGTGCATTTTGTGCTACATCCCCTTATTTAAAGGATGACATGAAACATATGAACAAATATGTAAAGTTAATTTTAAAGTGGATTCTTGTGTTCTTTGTGACCAGCATAGTGGCTTTTGCTATTGTGCGAATAACACCTGGATCACCAGTAGATATAACTCTGACGAATCTAGGCCTTCCAAAGACCGAGGAAAATGTTAAAGCTATAGAAAAGCTCTATCATTTTGACGAGCCTTTGATAAAACAATATTTCAGCTGGATGAAGGATTTTTTGTCTGGTGAATGGGGCAAATCCTACTTGACTCAGAGCTCGCTTAAGCCTGAGATTCTTTCTAGACTGCCTTTGTCATTTGGCATTGGAATAGGTGGAATTTTCCTTGCCATGTTGCTTAGCTTTGGACTTGGATATAAGGCTTCGTTAAACGATAAGGGCGTATATAACTATATATCGAGAGGTCTGACCTTGATGAGTCAAACGGTACCGGTGTTTTTGCTTATTTTGCTCACCATATATTTCCTTGGTGTCAAGTTTCAGATAATGAAGTTCTTCACAAATGTAACGCCTGCGGCTATTATTCTCGCTATTATTTTTGTTGCTTTACCAATGGTTGGTCCTATGTCAAGAGCTGTCAGGGTTCACTTCAAGGAAACTGCGGAAAGCATGTTTATGCAGTACTACACGCTAAGAGGATATGACAGCAAGAAAGCCTTGCTTAAATATGGAAGCAGGCCTGCTTTATACGGGCTATTTTCGATTGCTATATCAAAGTTTTCCTCCGTAATCGGCGGTGCAACCGTGGTCGAATACGCTATGGCACTACCTGGACTCAGCACATTTTTGATAGATAGCATATCGAGAAGAGACTATCCAATGGTGCAAAACTACATAATGATTCTAGTTTTATGGATGTTTTTGGTGAATATAGTCTTTGAGTTTATTATGGGCAAGATTTTGAAAAGAGAGGTGTCATCATGAAAAAATTCATAATAGGTGGAAGCATCTTGATGGCAGTCGTAATTATTTGTGCCCTAATTCCTACGCAGAATCCCAAAATGGTAAATGTTGATCATAAGTTTTTGCCGATGAGCAGCGCCCATCTCCTTGGAACTGATGACCTTGGAAGGGATATATTTGCACTAATGGTCGTTGGCTTTAACAGAACGATAACAGTGCTCATTTCAGCCTGCCTTACCTCTGTTATTGTCGGCTGCTTAATAGGCACAATCAGCGGATACTTTGGCGGGAATATAAGGATTTTGGTTAGGCTCTTTGCTGATATATCCATGGTCGTTCCTTCTTTGATTGTTGCTCTCATTGTGATAATGACGGTTGGAAATTCACCATTTGCCGTGGGTATGGCGCTCGGCATATACGGGATTGGAACCTTTGCCTATCAAAGCGAGAACTTGACGAGAAAGATGCTAGATGAGGAGTTTATAACTGCTGAAAAGCTTCTTGGAACGCCGACGCATAAGATATTGTTCAATCATATTTTGAGAAATAACCTGCCGCCTATAATGGCAGTTCTAGCAAGCCAGGGTGGAAATATAATACTCGCATATGCATCCCTGACCTTTATCGGTCTTGGCTCTGATATAACGACTCCAGACTGGGGCAGCATGCTTTATCAGTACAGATTCTACATAGTTGAAAAGCCTGTTTTGATACTGTGGCCGACGCTTGGAATTTTATCGCTATCGCTGTTTATGTATTACATGTTTGACGATTGGAAGGACAAAAAATACAAGTGATGAATAAGATTTGGGAAAATCTTGGATAAGCAGAAAGCTATATGAGTATAGAAAAGGACGATAGAATTTTGATGAATGAAAAAATACTTTCGCTTAAAAATTTCGGAATAATACATAAGGCTAGTGCGAGCCATAGGGCTTTTGGAAGGTCAAAAAATGCAGATGCTCAAGGCAAGGATTACAAGCTTGAGAACATTAATTTTGAGATGTGTCTGGGCAGTAAATTAGGTATTACGGGAAGTTCGGGAGGCGGTAAAAGTCTTTTGATAAAGGGTATTTTGGGAAGCCTTCCTAAGGAAAACTGGGAAATAGTCGGTGAATGCAAGGTCTTAGGGGAATACGACCTAAACAAGCTTAACGAAGCTGAGCGCAGGGAGGTTCTAAAGAAGTACATAAGCTATATACCGCAGGATTCAATAAACGCACTGAACCCTTATGTTGGTGTTTTGGACCAGATATGCAGGGAAATCGAGTTCACAAGGAGCATCAAAGGTAGTGAATGCGAGGTGCTTGCCATAGAATGGCTCGAAAAGCTAGGTCTAGGAAGTGACAGAGCAAAGCTCAACCTTTTGCCTGCGGAGTTTTCTGGGGGAATGAGGCAGAGAGCAGTTTTTGTAATGGCCATGGTGAAGAATCCTAAGCTTTTGATAGCTGATGAACCTTCTTCAGCCCTTGATGTAATAAATCAGCTGAACACTTTGGAAATCTTGCAGACACTAGCTGAGAATCATGACCTAACGATGATCTATGTAAGCCACAGTCCTGGCATGATTAAGAAGCTGTGCGACAATATAGCTATAGTGAGCAAGGGTAAACTTGTGGAGCTTGAAAGCGTTGAAAACTTCTTTACATCGCCTAAAAGCGATGAAGGTCTAAGGCTGCTTGAGGCGTCAAAGGAACTCGTATCACGAGGAGAATATAAAGGTAATGAGTAAGCAAGATAAGATGATAATCGAAGCAAGAAATATAGATAAGAGCTTTGATAAGCACAAGGCTTTAGACAATATTAGCTTTAGCCTAAACGAGGGTGAAACACTGGGTATAGCAGGTGCATCAGGAAGCGGAAAATCAACTCTGTCCAAGATTTTAGTAGGAATCATGGAGGCTGATAGCGGAGAGGTGCTTTTTAGAGAAGAAGCACTGCCCGTAATCAGAAAAGGAAGAAGAGATACGGCAAGGTTTCCCATACAGATGGTTTTTCAAAACTCAAAGGCAGCCTTTAACCCAAGGCAGACTCTTGAAAAGTCACTTAATGAAGTCGCTTTAAGGCATGAGAAGGAATTTAGGAAAAGTGCAAAGGAGTCGACTGATAAGTCATGTTCGTCGAAGCCTATCAAAGAAACGGTTAAAGAAAAAATTGAAGAGCTTCTCCTTCAGTGTGAGCTTGATACGGATTTGCTTGAGCGCTATCCAGAGCAGCTTTCGGGAGGACAGCTACAGAGAATGGCTATTTGCAGAGCGATGCTAACAGAGCCTAAGGTTCTGATTGCTGATGAGATAATATCAGCGCTAGATATACCAGTGCAGCTTGAGGTTATGAAGACTTTAAAGAAAATGGTCGATAAGAACGGCATGACGC
>ERZ772906.1118-NODE-1118-length-14903-cov-10.986261_pt1 | contig 14903 bp, 18 predicted proteins | sample MGYA00511338_ERZ772906 | MGnify/ENA primary metagenome ERZ772906 (study PRJEB29015, sample SAMEA2738076) | human oral metagenome | biome: human oral; feature: human-associated habitat; material: saliva | place: China | collected 2212 ... | reverse complement strand
CACCGCCACATGCAGGTTTAGCATTTGGTTTAGACCGTTTAACCATGCTTTTAACAGGCACTGAAAATATCCGTGATGTGATTGCATTCCCGAAAACAACAGCTGCTGCTTGTTTAATGACAGAGGCACCAAGTTTTGCGAATCCGCAGGCATTGGAAGAATTAGCTATTTCAGTGGTTACAAAAGGAGAATAAACATGTTTTATCCTGAAATAAATGAGGAAGATTTATCGCATAAAGCCAAAATTAAAGTCATTGGTGTAGGGGGAGCTGGTTGTAATGCTGTGAATCATATTATGAATAATATGTGTGAAACTGGTGAATATGCTGATGTTGAATTCGTTGGTGTCAATACAGACGTACAAGCCTTACAAAAATGTTCAGCATCAAAAAAACTACAAATTGGAAAAAAAATTACGAGAGGCTTAGGTTAATCGTTTATGTTGAAGGATACGCCCATTATTTTGGTGATTTATGCAGAATTTTAGTCCTTTATTACAGTTCTATGCGAACCAAATTCCAGATACACATGGGCGTTATATTGAGGATATTTGGGAATTTAACCATCAAAAATTAGAATATACACATAATTTTATCCAATGGATTTTTCCTTTAGAGGTGATGTCGAGATACCATCCTTCACCGATTTTAACAAAGCAGGATAGATTGGATTTTGCTCATTCTGATTTATTAAAGCAACATCAACTGAAATCATTAGATGTAATGCTTGATTTTTGGGGGATGGTGCGTGATGGATTAAATATTGTTGAAAAAGGTATTTTGACTAAGAAAGAATATACTTGGTTAAAACCTCATGACCATAATCAATTAAGGATGACTCGAACAATCCATAGCCTTGCATTGTGTGATCAGCCAGAGTTAGCGCTCTCACTACAACAAGCATTGTTAGTTATCGCAGATAAATATGGCAATGTGAGTCCCAAAATATTTGAATATTGGCTGAATGCAACATCGGTACCTTCATTAGATAGATAACAAAGAATACATATTTGCAATAAAGTGCGGTTAAAAATTCAACTGATTTTGACCGCACTTTCTTTTTGTTAAAAAAATTTTATTCACTTAAAGACATCCGTTTTTTGGTATGAATACTGGGGAAATTTATTTGTTTTAGAGTTATATTCTGAAATATTAAAATAATTAGATTTTTATTTTTCACCTGCGCTTTTAAGTGGATTTTATTTACTTTACTCAAGGATAAAATTCTATTATAAATAAGGCCTTTTTCAGTTTATGGTCAATTTATAAGAGAACATTTTATGAGTGAAGTTTCAACTCCAGTAGAAAAATCAACGTGGGCGAGTAAATTCTCTGCCTTAGGTCCGGGCATCGTGATGGCATCAGCAGCTGTTGGCGGTTCACATATTATTGCATCTACCCAAGCGGGTGCGATCTATGGTTGGGAATTAGTGAGTATTGTTATTCTTGCTAACTTATTTAAATATCCTTTCTTCCGTTTCGGTGTTCAATATACCCTAGATACCGGTAATACGTTGTTAGAAGGTTACCGTCAAAAAGGGAAATTCTATCTTTGGTTATTCCTTGCTTTAAACGTTTTTGCTACGGTGATTAATACTGCTGCAGTAGGATTATTAACAGCCGCAATTTTAACCTTCATTACGCCAATTCCTCTACCAATGCCAGTATTAAGCTCATTAGTGATTCTTGTGACAACCGGCATTTTATTGTTGGGTAAATATCGTTTATTAGATAGTTTATCGAAAATCATCATGATTGCTTTAACGGTAACCACCGTGAGCGCTGTCGTGATTGCTTTTATGCGTAATGGTATCAATGGCGTGGCTACACCTGATTTTGTAGCGCCTTCACCATGGGAATTAAGCAAGTTAGCATTTTTAGTTGCATTAATGGGCTGGATGCCTGCACCAATTGAAATTTCTGCTGTTAACTCTATGTGGGTGGTGGCAAAACGTCGTCTAACGAAAGTATCTTATGAAGATGGTTTATTTGACTTCAACGTGGGTTATATCGGTACAGCAATTTTAGCTGTCGTATTCTTAGCGCTTGGTGCATTGGTGCAATATGGTTCTCCTGAAACCGTAGAGATGGTTGGCGGAAAATATATCGCACAACTTATCAATATGTATGCGAGTACTATCGGTGAATGGTCTCGCTTATTAATTGCAGTAATTGCGTTTATGTGTATGTTTGGTACAACAATTACAGTAATTGATGGTTATTCTCGTACCAATGTTGAATCTTTGCGTATCTTATTCGGTAAACAAGAAAGCTCTGTGAGAATTCTTAATATCGGTATGATTTTTGCAGCGTTATCTGGTTTAGCGATTATTTTCTACTTTAATAATGCAGTAGGCCCAATGCTGAAATTCGCGATGATTGCTTCATTTGTTTCTGCACCAATCTTTGCTTGGTTGAATTTATCTCTGACTAAGCACGCGAAACACAGTGTAAAAGGCGGATTATTGTGGTTATCCCTTATTGGTTTATTCTACTTAACTGCCTTTGCAGGCTTGTTTATCGCCCAACAAGCTGGCTGGTTAAACTAAAATAATTGAGATAATTACCGCACTTTAGTTTTAAAGTGCGGTAATTTTTTTGAAAGTTTTTAGCAGAAAAGGTATGATGCTGCCCATTCTCAATTATGTAGATGACGAGCTTGAAATATAAAAATAATCAATCGGTTCTCGTGATAATTTATGCGGAAAGCACGCATCGTGTTCTTATGCTTCAACGTCGAGACGACACAACGTTTTGGCAATCCGTTACGGGGACATTGGAAACCAACGAAACACCAAGAGAAACAGCAATTCGAGAAGTTTGGGAAGAAGTTGGATTAAAAATAGAAGAAAATTCGACCGCACTTTTTGATTGTAAAGAGAGTATAGAATTTGAAATTTTTCCGCATTTCCGCTATAAATACGCACCGAATGTGACTCACTGTCATGAACATTGGTTTTTATTGGCAGTTGAGCAGGAATTTAAACCGATATTAAGTGAGCATTTGGCGTATCAATGGGTTTCACCAGAACATGCGATCCAAATGACGAAATCGCCGAATAATGCCGAGGCCATCAAAAAATATTTGATGAACGGCTTTCCTCTATAGAAAAGAGGATTCAATTTAAAAACGTTTTTAAGATAAGAAGGAAAACAACATGGCAGGCCATAGTAAGTGGGCAAATATTAAACACCGTAAAGCAGCACAAGATGCGCAACGCGGTAAAATTTTTACAAAATTAATTCGTGAATTAGTCACTGCTGCAAAAATTGGTGGCGGTGATGTGAGTGCGAACCCGCGTTTACGTGCGGCAGTAGATAAAGCCTTATCGAGCAACATGACTCGTGACACCATTAACCGTGCGATTGAACGTGGTGTGGGTGGTGGTGATGACACCAATATGGAAACAAGAATTTACGAAGGTTATGGTCCGGGTGGAACTGCTGTGATGGTTGAGTGTCTAAGTGACAACGCAAACCGAACCATCTCACAGGTTCGCCCAAGTTTCACTAAATGTGGTGGTAACTTAGGGACTGAAGGTTCTGTGGGCTACTTATTCAGCAAAAAAGGCTTGATTTTAATTAGCCAAGGTGAAGAAGATGCGTTAATGGAGGCGGCAATTGAAGCCGGTGCAGATGATGTTCAACCACAAGATGATGGTTCATTTGAAATCTATACTGCGTGGGAAGATTTAGGTTCTGTGCGCGATGCAATCGAAGCAGCAGGATTTAAAATTGATAACGCAGAAGTGACAATGATTCCATCAACAACAGTTGATCTTGATCTTGAAACTGCGCCTAAATTGTTGCGTTTAATTGACATGTTAGAAGACTGTGACGATGTACAAAACGTATATCATAACGGTGAAATTAGTGATGAAGTTGCAGCTCAGCTGTAATTTTAAGGAGATTTATAATGAAATTTGCTAAAGTATTACCAGCAATGGCCGCTCTTGTTGTTTTATCTGCGTGTGCAAGCGATGCACCAAAAATGGAAAACAAAGCGGAACAAATGGCAACCCCTACTGTAACGGATAAAACAGTAGTTTATACCTGTAACAAGAAAACGGTAACTGCAGTTTATCAATTCGAAAACCAAGAGCCAACAGCGGCAATGGTAATGGTAGGCAACAAAGTTGTTGCGAAAGATTTCGCTCGTGATGCAGCTCAAAAAGACTTCACTTCATTTACTTCAGGCAAATATGTTTGGAACGTAGATAGTGGTTTAACTTTAGATAAATTTGATTCTGTTGCGCCAGTAAATCTTTTAATCAAAGGCAAAAAAGCAGATAAAATTGTTGTGAAAAACTGTGATGTAGATGCAAAAGCAACTGCAAAAGCAAACCAATAATTAACGCTAAAAACGGCCGGCATTGACCGGCCGTTTATTTTTGAGAATTTATGAGTATTATTTTAGGCATTGACCCAGGTTCTCGTGTAACGGGCTATGGTGTGATTAGACAAAATGGTCGCCATTTAGAATATCTCGGCAGTGGAGCAATCCGCACACAGGTAGAAGATTTACCTACACGCTTAAAACGAATTTATGCCGGTGTGACAGAAATCATCACACAATTTCAGCCCGATATGTTTGCCATTGAACAAGTGTTTATGGCTAAAAATGCGGATTCAGCTTTAAAACTGGGGCAAGCACGTGGTACGGCGATTGTGGCAGCCGTGAACCATGATTTACCTGTGTTTGAATATGCCGCTCGTTTGGTGAAACAGACTGTCGTTGGGATTGGTTCAGCAGATAAAGTTCAAGTTCAAGACATGGTGACACGAATTTTGAAGCTCTCAGATAAACCACAAGCAGATGCGGCAGATGCTTTGGCCATTGCGATCACTCATGCTCATACCATTCAACATTCTTTGCATATTGCTGGCTCGGTCAAAACGACAGAAACACACGAAAAAATGACCGCACTTTTAAAAACAAGGTACAGCCGAGGTCGATTTAGATTAAAAATTTAACTGGATTAATATCCAGTTTTATTTTATTCTATGCAAAATTTTTTTACATGGAAATCTTATGATCGGTCGTTTAAAAGGCATCTTATTAGAAAAACAACCTCCTGAAATTTTGCTTGATGTACAAGGCGTCGGTTACGAATTATTGTTACCAATGACCAGTTTTTATGACTTACCTGAAATCGGGCAAGAAACCACATTATTTACTCATCTTGTTGTGCGTGAAGATGCTCATCTTCTTTTTGGATTTGCCCAAAAAACTGACCGCACTTTATTCCGTGAATTAATTAAAACCAATGGTGTTGGTCCTAAATTGGCACTCGCGATTTTATCTGCAATGTCAGTAGATCAGTTTGCTTATGCTATTGAACGAGAAGAACTGTCAAAATTAGTTAAAATTCCTGGTGTGGGCAAGAAAACGGCCGAACGTTTATTAGTAGAGTTAAAAGGGAAGTTTAAGGATGTTCGCCAAAGTGATTTCTTTGTGGAGAGCAAACACATTCCTTCAACTTCAGAATTACGTCAAGCTGAAAGCTCAGCTGATGAAGCGGTTGCTGCATTGATTGCGTTAGGTTATAAACCAACCGACGCTGAAAAAATGGTGAAAAAAGTGGCTAAAGCGGATTTAAGCAGTGAGCAATTAATTCGCGAAGCCTTAAAAGCCGCATTATAAAGATTAAACAGATATGATCGAAGCAGATAGAATTATTAGCAGTCAGGCAAAGATGGATGAAGATGTCATCGATCGTGCGATTCGTCCAAAGCTTTTAGCGGACTATGTGGGACAGCCACAAGTGCGAGAGCAGATGGATATTTTCATTAAGGCGGCAAAATTGCGGCAAGATGCCTTAGATCATCTTTTGATCTTCGGCCCTCCAGGTTTAGGAAAAACGACGCTAGCTAATATTGTCGCGAATGAAATGGGTGTAAATATTCGCACAACATCGGGTCCTGTTCTTGAAAAAGCGGGAGATTTAGCGGCAATGCTGACAAATCTTGAACCCCATGATGTGTTGTTTATTGATGAAATTCACCGTCTTTCCCCTGCGATTGAAGAAGTGCTTTATCCAGCAATGGAAGATTATCAGCTGGACATTATGATCGGCGAAGGCCCGGCCGCACGTTCGATTAAATTGGATTTACCACCTTTTACATTAATTGGTGCAACAACTCGAGCGGGTTCTTTAACTTCGCCACTACGTGATCGTTTTGGTATTGTTCAGCGTTTAGAATTTTATTCCGTTGAAGATTTAACTTCTATTGTGACAAGAAGTGCCTCTTGCTTAAATCTAGAATTAGAAGATAAAGCGGCTTTTGAAGTGGCGCGTCGTTCACGTGGCACGCCTCGCATTGCAAACCGTTTATTGCGTCGCGTTCGAGATTTTGCTGATGTGCGTAATGATGGCATTATTTCGGCAGACATTGCGAAACAAGCGCTTTCAATGTTAGATGTAGATGATGCAGGCTTTGATTACTTAGATAGAAAATTGCTTACCGCTGTGATTGAACGTTTTGATGGTGGGCCAGTTGGATTAGATAACTTAGCCGCTGCAATAGGTGAAGAACGAGATACTATCGAGGATGTTTTAGAACCTTATTTGATTCAACAGGGATTTTTACAACGTACGCCTCGAGGTCGAATTGCAACTTCGTTAACTTATCGACACTTCGGACTTCAGAAGCCGTCAGAATAAGGGATATAAAAAAGACATATTGATATCAATATGTCCTTTCTTCTTGAAACCTGCTTAGTTAGTTTCTTCAGTATAGCTCTTCATGCTATTTAATCTTGCTAAACCTACATCACAGCTTTTTTGTTGAGTCGCTAATTCCATCTCAAGAATTTGCTGTTTGCTTTGATTAAGTTTGCTTTTGATTTTACCTACTTGAGTATGAGTGCCTGGCTGTTTTTCTGCTTGGGCAATCAAATTTTCTGTTTCTTTAAATAACTGTGTACATTGTTGTGGAAGAGCAGCTTTGTTTTCTGTAAGAGGTGCTGCGGTGGCAGATAATGCCATAGAACCGAAAAGTGCGGTGAAAATTACGCAAATTTTTTTCATTGTAAATCCCTACAAATCTCTCCAAATATTATTAGGCTAAAAAATAGCAAAATCTTGTCGCGCTGTCTAGTGGTTATTTTGTCTCTTTCTTTTCGATAAAGTTTCCTTGTGATAGATAAATTTTTTCATTTTGAGTAAAAAGCATCAAATTTGATGTGGATCAATTTTGTCATTGTTATGCAAAATAGGGTATTTTGTAACTTATATCAAAAAATGTGATCAAGATAACGGTTTTTTCTATTTTTTATCCGCATAAATAGTAGTAGAATAGGGCAAAATTTTGAATGTTTATATTGTAATCGGTTACTGCATTCTGTTTTGAGAATAGAAAAGGCAATTATTACGTAAATAATTCAATGTTTCTTAACAATTTCTGTTGAGTAGTTTGGGGTGGTTATTTGGGGTTATCCTTGGTAATCATAAAGTGAAAATCTTGTAGATTTATACAAGGAGTTGAGATGTTAGACGTTGTTGATCTCTCACGCTTGCAGTTTGCATTAACTGCGTTATATCACTTCATTTTTGTACCATTAACATTAGGTTTATCTTTCGTTCTTGTGATCATGGAAACCATTTATGTTAAAACGGGCAAAGAAGTATATAAAGATATGACTAAATTCTGGGGTAAGTTATTTGGTATTAACTTTGCTCTAGGGGTGACGACCGGTATTATCATGGAGTTCCAATTCGGGACAAACTGGTCTTATTATTCTCACTATGTAGGTGATATTTTCGGTGCGCCATTAGCGATCGAAGCATTACTTGCATTCTTCTTAGAATCCACTTTCGTGGGTCTATTCTTCTTCGGTTGGGATCGTTTAACTAAAGGTAAACACTTACTCGCAACTTACTGCGTAGCCTTTGGTTCAAACCTTTCTGCGATGTGGATTTTAGTGGCAAATGGTTGGATGCAACATCCGGTAGCGGCAGAGTTTAACTTTGAAACCGTTCGTATGGAAATGACCAGCTTCTTAGATCTTTGGTTAAACCCAGTTGCGCAAAGTAAATTCTTACATACATTAACAGCAGGTTATTCAACCGGTGCCATGTTTGTATTAGGTATTAGTGCATTCTATTTATTAAAAGGCCGTGATATTGGTTTTGCTAAACGTTCATTCTCTGTTGCTGCAACCTTTGGCTTTATCGCTGCATCAGCGGTATTAATTATGGGTGATGAATCAGGTTACGACATCGGTAAAGCACAACCTGTGAAATTAGCTGCAATGGAAGCGGAGTTCGAAACTCATCCTGCGCCAGCGCCATTCCACCCAGTTGCGATTCCAAATACGGCAGAAATGAAAAATGATTTTGCGGTTGAAATCCCATATTTAGGTGGTTTAATTGCAACGCGTTCTTTAGACACTGAAATCGTTGGTTTGAAAGAGATTCAAGCGAAAAATGAAGGTCGTGTTCGTAACGGTATGGTTGCTTATGATTTATTCACGCAATTAAAAGCAGAGAAAAAATCAGCAGGTCAAGTAAATCCTGAAACTAAAGCAAAATTTGATGAAGTTAAAGGTGATTTAGGTTTCGGTTTATTATTAAAACGTTACACAGATAAAGTTGTTGATGCAACAGAAGAACAAATTAAACAAGCAGCACGTGACACTATTCCAAACGTAGGCCCTAACTTCTGGGCATTCCGTGGTATGTTAGCTGCAGGTGGTTTAATTATTTTACTGACCTTTGGTGCATTTGTTCAAAATTTACGTAACAAAGTCACTTCTTCTCGCTTATTACTTAAAGCATTGCTTTGGGGTATCCCATTGCCAATCTTAGCGATTGAATTTGGTTGGTTCTTAGCTGAATTTGGTCGTCAACCATGGGCGATTTATGAAGTATTACCGGTAGGTGTGTCTGCCTCTAACTTGAGTGTAGGTGACTTATGGTTCTCTATCGGTTTAATTTGTGTACTTTACTTCTTCTTCATCATTGCGGAAATGTATTTGATGTTTAAATATGCACGTTTAGGTCCAAGTGCATTGAAAACCGGCAAATACTATTTTGAGCAATCATCTAAATAAGCAGGAGATGAATTATGCTTGATTATGAAATTCTACGTATTATTTGGTGGGTGCTAGTTATCGTATTGCTTATCGGTTTCTCTGTAACAGATGGATTCGATATGGGCGTGACCGCACTTTTACCCGTAGCAGGTAAGAAAGAAGTAGAAAGACGTATTATGATTAACTCTATTGCTCCACACTGGGATGGTAACCAAGTTTGGTTATTAACTGCTGGTGGTGCAATCTTCGCGGCATGGCCGATTGTTTATTCTGTAGCGTTTTCAGGCTTCTATATTGCCTTATTCCTTGTGTTAGCTGCGTTATTCTTCCGTCCAATTGGTTTTGAATATCGTGCGAAAATTGATAATCCAACATGGCGTGCTGTGTGGGATTGGGGCTTATTTGCGGGTGGTTTTGTACCTGCATTAGTATTCGGTGTGGCATTTGGTAATTTATTACAAGGTGTGCCATTCGAATTAAATGAGCTTTCACAAGCAACTTACACAGGTTCTTTCTTTGCATTATTAAACCCATTCGCATTACTTTGCGGTGTGTTAAGCCTTGCAATGTTAGTGACTCACGGTGCAAACTGGTTACAAATGAAAACCACTGCTGCATTGCGTGATCGCGCAAGAGCAATTACACAAATCGGTGCATTAGTGACATTAATTACTTTTGTGCTTGCAGGTGTGTGGCTTTCTTTCAAAGACGGTTATGTGGTGACTAGCACGATTGATCACTTTGCAGCATCAGCGCCAGCTTCAGGTAAACAAGTGGCAGTTGAGGCAGGTGCATGGTTCAAAAACTTCAATGAAAATCCAGCTTTATGGGCATTCCCAGTATTAGCTGTGGTTGGTGCATTATTAAATGTAGTTGCATCTAAAGCAAATCGTTGTGGTTTTGCGTTCTTCTTCTCTGTATTAACCATGGCTGGTGTGATTATTACTGCGGCAGTATCAATGTTCCCATTTGTAATGCCTTCAAGTACTCATCCAGAACAAAGCTTGTTAATGTGGGATGCAACGTCAAGTGAATTAACATTAACCTTAATGTTCTACTTGGCATTAGTATTTGTTACCATCTCATTGCTTTACACTATTTGGTCATACTACAAAATGTTTGGTCGCTTGGATGAAAGCTTTGTTGAAGACAACAAAAACTCATTATACTAAGGAGAAACAATATGTTATATGTAATTTGGGTAGTGGGTGTGTTGGCTGCAGTTATGGTGAGTGCTAAATTAACCATTGGCAAAGAAAAGTCAGGTAAATTTGACGAGTAATGATGATTAATTCACTCTATCAATTAAGTAATAAGGGTTCCTTGCGAACCCTTTCGTTTATTTTAGCGTTATTTTTAACCGCGGCTTTCTTTTTAAATTTAAATCAATTTTCGACCGCACTTCGTACTGCACATCCTGCTTGGATTCTCGCAATCTTTTGGGGATTGATTAATTTATGGATCCACGGCATTGGATTTGATATTCGTCGGGCAATATGGCAGCTTGTTTTCTTGCCATTTATTGGTTATTTCACCACAATAATTGCCATTGTTCAGCATTGGTTATTATAAGAACGATAGACAAATATTATTATTTGGATCTTGCACATCTTATGAACAGGTTCTAAAATAAGCGGCTTGTTATGGCTGATAATTTGAGCATTATTTTGAATAACCAATGTTTTACCTTTCCGGTTCGTGTCTATTATGAGGACACGGATGCAGGCGGAGTAGTGTATCACGCACGTTACTTACATTTCTTTGAGCGTGCGCGAACTGAATATTTAAGAACGCTTAATTTTTCCCAACAATCATTATTGCAGGAACAACAGTTAGCTTTTGTGGTCAAAACCATGTCTATTGACTATTGTATTCCGGCAAAATTGGATGATTATCTTATTGTCGAAACGGAAATAACGGCAGTGAAAGGAGCAACAATTCTCTTTGAACAGCGGTTAGTTCGTGAGACGGTGGTGTTATCAAAGGCTACTGTTAAGGTAGCCTGTGTTGATCTAGGCAAAATGAAACCTGTCGCAATTCCTGAAGAATTAAAAGCGGCATTTTTAAAGTAAATAACTTTTCGGAGTATGCAATGACTGCAGAATTGAACTTTTTAGATCTTTTTCTAAAAGCGAGTATCGTTGTTCAACTTGTAATTGTGATCTTAATTTCGTTCTCAATTATTTCTTGGGCAATCATCATTCAACGTAGCCGTATTTTGACGAGCGCGTTAAAAGAAGCGAATACTTTTGAAGATCGTTTCTGGTCTGGTGAAGATTTAAATAAACTTTATGATGGTTTATCTAATCGTCGTGAAGTATTAACAGGTAGCGAACAAATTTTCTTTGTCGGCTTTAAAGAATTCTCTCGCTTAAAACAAGTGAATGCGAATGCACCAGAAGCAATCATCAAAGGTACGACTCGTGCGATGAACCTTGCGATGAATCGTGAAGTAGAAGCGCTTGAAAGTCGTGTACCTTTCTTAGCAACAGTAGCTTCTGTCAGTCCATATATCGGTTTATTTGGTACCGTTTGGGGGATCATGCACGCATTTATGGCATTAAGTGGTGCGAAACAAGCAACATTACAAATGGTTGCTCCAGGTATCGCAGAAGCCTTGATCGCAACAGCAATCGGTTTGTTTGCGGCGATTCCAGCTGTAATGGCGTATAACCGTTTAAGCTTACGTGTAAATGCGATTGAACAAAATTATGGTAACTTCATTGATGAATTCACCACAATTTTACATCGTCAAGCTTTTGGTAAAGCGCCCCATTAAAAATAAATGAAAAATTGACCGCACTTGATAAATTAAAAAAAGTGCGGTGGATTTTAGCGAAGTTTTAGAGGAAATTATGGCTCGTCGTCAGCGTAAAGACATTAAATCTGAAATTAACATCGTGCCATTTCTCGATGTTCTTTTAGTTTTGGTGTTAATTTTTATGGCAACCGCGCCGATTATCAGTCAGAGCGTTCAAGTGGAACTCCCTGATTCGGTGCAAAGTCAAAATGTATCAAATGAAGATAAAACACCGGTTATCTTAGAAGTAGCGGGTGTAGGGCAATATTCGATTTCTATTGGTGGTCAACGCCAAGAAGGCCTTAACGAAGAAATGGTAACCCAATTATCAAAACAAGAATTTGATAAAGACAATAACACAATGTTCTTAGTGGGCGGAGCAAAAGATGTACCTTATGAAGAAGTGATTAAAGCACTGAATTTACTACATCTTGCCGGCATTAAGTCTGTGGGTTTAATGACCAACCCGATTTAAGAATAAGTAGGTAAAACCGTGCAGAATAATCGACGAAAAAAACGTGCAAATGAGTTTGTCATCTCTATTGCGATGCACCTTGCATTGTTTGCTTTGTTGATTTGGAGCTCTCTTTATCAAACCGTTGAAATAATGGGTGGTGGAGAAGGTGAAGGTGATGCCATGGGAGCTGTGATGGTCGATACCGGCAGCGCAGCACAGGAATGGGGACGTATTCAACAACAGAAAAAAGGTCAAACTGATAAACAGAAGAAACCAGAGCCTGTAGTTGAAGAGAAAAAACCAGAGCCTGAACCTGAACCAAATCAGCAAGAAATTGCGAAACAAGAAGAGATTAAGCGTCAGCAGGAAATTCAACGTCAAAAAGAACTTGAAAAACAAAAGCAGCAAGAAATTGAAAAGCAAAAGCAAAAACAGCAACAAGAGCTTGCTCGTCAAGAGGCGTTAGAAAAACAGAAACAAGCTGAAGAAGCAAAAGCAAAACAAGCTGCAGAGGCAGCGAAGTTGAAAGCGGAAGCTGAGGCAAAACGTTTAGCGGCAGCCGCTAAACAGGCTGAAGAAGAGGCAAAAGCGAAGGCACAAGCTGAAGCTCAAAAAGCGAAAGAAAAAGCAGAAGCAGATGCTAAAGCCAAGGCTGAGGCGAAAGCTAAAGCAGAGGCTGAAGCAAAAGCGAAGGCAAAAGCTGAGGCAGACGCCAAGGCTAAAGCAGAAGCAGATGCTAAGGCGAAAGCGAAAGCAGAGGCTGATGCAAAAGCGAAAGCAGAGGCTGAGGCAAAAGCCAAGGCAGAAGCAAAAGCTAAAGCGGATGCAGAAGCTAAAGCGAAGGCTGATGCGAAAGCCAAAGCTGATGCAGCAAAACGTAAAGCGGATCAAGCAGCTTTAGATGATTTCATGAACGGTGGTGACATCGGTGGTGGTAGCGCATCTAAAGGTGGCAATGCGAATAAAGGCGGTACACAAGGTAGTGGTGCGGGACTTGGGGCTGGAGACGGTGGCAAGGTCGGTGACCAATATGCAGGTGTAATTAAGCGTGAAATTCAACGCCGCTTCTTAAAAGATCCAAGTTTTGCCGGTAAAGTTTGCCGTATTAAAATTCAACTCGGTCGAGATGGTACTATTTTAGCTTACCAACGAGTTTCTGGACCTGATGATATCTGTACTGCAGCAATGAGTGCGGTGGCAAGAACGAAAAAAGTTCCAGCAGCACCATCTGATGCAGTGTATGAGAAATATAAAGCGCCGGCTATCGATTTTGATATCAATGCTCGATAATCGGTTTTAGGAAAATAACAACGTTAAAATAAGGTGATTAAATGAAATTGATCAAACGTGTTATGGGGCTATTTGTGGTGATGTTTGCATTTGCAAGCACAGCAATGGCAGAAGATGAAGTTAGAATTGTGATTGATGAAGGTGTTGATGGGGCTCGTCCTATCGCAGTTGTTCCTTTCGCAGGTTCTGCACCTGAAAATATTGGTCAAATTGTTGCGGATGACTTACGTAATAGTGGTAAATTTAACCCAATTCCAGTAAGCCAAATGCCACAACAACCAACGACTGCAGCAGAAGTTAAACCAGAAGCTTGGACTGCTTTAGGTATTGATGCTGTTGTGGTAGGTCAAGTGACTTCAACTGGTAGTGGTTATAACATTTCTTATCAGTTAGTTGATACTGTGGGCGCATCAGGTACGCCAGGTGCAGTGCTTGCACAAAATAGCTATACCGTGACTAATAAATGGTTACGTTACGGTGCGCACACTGTGAGTGATGAAGTATTTGAAAAATTAACTGGTATTCGTGGTGCATTCAGAACTCGTATTGCTTATGTGGTACAAAAAAATGGTGGATCACAACCTTATGAAGTTCGTGTAGCAGATTATGATGGTTATAATCAATTCATCGTAAATCGTAGCTCACAACCAATTATGTCTCCAGCATGGTCTCCAGATGGTAAACGTTTAGCTTACGTATCTTTTGAGAACAAGAAATCACAACTTGTTGTACAAGACCTAGGTTCAGGTTCTCGTAAAGTGGTTGCTTCTTTCCCTGGTCATAACGGTGCACCAGCGTTCTCTCCAGATGGTTCTAAACTTGCCTTTGCTTCTTCACAAGATGGTTTATTAAACATCTATGTAATGAGCTCAAATGGAGGAAAACCTACTCAATTAACTAGCGGTGCGGGTAATAATACAGAACCGTCATGGTCTCCAGATGGTAGCTCAATTCTCTTTACTTCAGATAGAAGCGGTTCACCACAAGTTTATCGTATGAGCGCAAGCGGTGGTGGTGCATCTCCAGTTGGTGGTCGCGGTAGTGCGCAAATCAGTAGCGATGGTAAAACACTTGTGATGATCAACGGTAATAACAACGTGGTGAAACAAGATCTCACAACTGGTAGCTCTGAAGTATTAAGTACATCTTTCTTAGGTGAAAGCCCAAGTATTTCGCCTAACGGTATCATGATTATTTACAGCTCTACACAAGGGTTAGGAAAGGTGTTACAATTAGTTTCTGCAGATGGTCGCTTTAAGGCGAGTCTTCCAGGAAGTAATGGCCAAGTGAAATTTCCTGCTTGGTCGCCATATTTGACTA
>ERZ772906.1110-NODE-1110-length-14966-cov-3.929783_pt1 | contig 14966 bp, 2 predicted proteins | sample MGYA00511338_ERZ772906 | MGnify/ENA primary metagenome ERZ772906 (study PRJEB29015, sample SAMEA2738076) | human oral metagenome | biome: human oral; feature: human-associated habitat; material: saliva | place: China | collected 2212 ... | reverse complement strand
GTCACTTTAGAGCCGAGCTTATATCTACATTAATAGCTTCATTTATTATGCTATATGCAGGAATCGAAGTAGTAATGTATGCAATAAAAAAAATTATAACAAAAAATTTTGAACAACCTAACCTACTTTCTGCTATAGTAGCTTTTATAGCGAGTGCTATTATGCTTGGGGTTTATTTCTATAATATTCGTCTAGCTAAAAAAATTGGAAGTAAATCCCTTAAAGCTGCGGCTCTTGATAATCTTAGCGATGCTTTCGTTTCTATCGGAACATTAATAGGGATCATCTCTACATATATCGGACTTCCAATAGCTGATTCAGTAGTTGCAATAATCGTCGGATTACTTATTATTTACACTGCTGTTAGTATTTTCAAAGAATCTACACACGTTCTTACTGACGGCGTTGATACTGAAGTGATAAATAAGGTTAACGGTATTGTAAATGATATTAAAGGTGTAACATCAATAGTAGATACGAAAGGTAGAACTCATGGCTTACTGTACTTTATCGATATTACTGTTACTGTCGAACCATCATTAAATGTTAAACAAAGTCACGACATTACCGTGAAAATCGAAAAAGCATTATCTAAAGAATTTTATTATTGTGAAACTTTAGTACACTTAGAACCACATGGTATTGCTTGCCATTCATATTAAAATATTTCAAGATGAAATTATACTTCTTTTAACTTAAGTTATTTCTAGTATAATTTCATCTTTTTTTACTGCACCGATGTTTGACAAAAACAAATACTAAAAGTATAATTATTGTACGTATAAAAGTATTTTTCAGTATTAATTATCTTTTAATTTATTATTATCAAAATAGCTAAATTTTATTGCTTTAGTATTTACAAAATTCCCTATATCCAAATTGTTTGAATCCGAACTAATTAAATAATCATTTCCATCAGTTGATGATACTGTAACATCTTGATTTCCACCATTATTATCAATTCTAAATCCCCAAGCAACTGACCAATCTTCTAATGTATTATCAGGATTATCTCCTTCATACATATTAATTGGTAAATCCTTTTTAGGTGGATATATTGATGAATAAAACCTATTTGTTCTTGGTCTAGGAATAACAGGTGGAGTATGTTTATAATAAACTGAAGATTGAGCTTCAACTGAATCTGAAATTATAGGATTCTGAAAATCAGGATTATTATTAACAATTGCATATGCTTTTGTTTTGATTCTAAAAACATGTTCATTATCATAATTCATTGCAGACTTTGGATAATAAGTTTTTATTTTTAAATCAAAATCATTTGAACCGATTTTACTAACATCATTAAATCTAATTTTCATTTTTCCAGTATTACTATCATATTCTATAACATAATCAGTGTCTTGAAATCCATAAGCATTTATTTCAACTTTTGATGGATAAATTCCATTTAAAGGCTCAAGATTAGATTCAATTATACCCTCATTTAATGTTAATTTACTAAAATAAGTTCTATCATCATAAGTTCTACTTCTATAAGTTCCAAAATTAACCATAAATGGATGTTCAATTACAATTTGATCATCCTTTGTAGGCAATGTTACTTCAGTATATCTATAATTATCACGATAATAATTTATATTATGATAATTATTAACAACCGCATTATCAACTGAACTTTCTACTGTAAATTTTACTTCTTTTTCAATAGGAGTGACAGTTCCATCATTAGCAACATGTTCACCCACTAACTTAACTTTATTCTCATCGCTCTTAAATTTATTCAAATTAGCATTCACATTAACTCTAAATAATACTGTTGTACCATTACGTATTTCTTTTAAATTAACTTGACCTTTATTTGTCCCAACAGTATCATTAGCTATTGTATCACTTTCCAATAATGCAAATTTTTCATCAACATTATCTTGTGTAAATAATAATTTAGCATTTCTTAAACTACCATTACCCAAAACACGTAATTCAACCCATAAATCTTTTGAAGCAACATTATAGTCAACTTCACCCTTTTTCGTATATGGTAAATACTCTCCTCTGTATTTATTACTATTTTTCAAAAAATAAGCATCAAAAGTAACAAAGTTTGTACCAGTTACTCTCTCTTCCCCCCATTGAACAGCAGTATAATCACCTGTTTTTGCATTTATATCTTTCGTATTTGAAAAGTTTTTAACAACTCTACTTGTTGAAAAACCTATTCCAACCAAAGCTAAAACACTTAAAATTATAACCGCTATTTTGTTTAAAATTTTATTAGATTTCATCTTTAGCATGCTCCTTTATAATATCATTAATCTATTCTTTGTATACTATAACAATATATGCATTCCTTCAATCCATGCTACTTTTCAAAATCTAAATTTCCTTTATCGCAAACACAATTCCGCTTTTTTTATTACAATCTATTTACACTTTCTTTACTCCAATATTCGCGAGCTTCTTTAAAATTTATTTCACATAATTTTAATTTATTGAAAATCTAATTTTTCTTACTTCCCTAAAGAAAAAATTCATTCAATCTTTATAAAAAGCAAAGATATCGTGACTCATAAAACATAAAAAAATAGACCCACACTATTTTTCAATAATGTGAATCTATTTATACTAAGCAATGTTCATGTATTTAACTTTTCCAACTATAACAGTTGTAGCCATTACTAACAATGAAACTGCTATTACACTAATTACTATTGGTAAATAATTTCTATTAGCACCAGTTGGTGGTAATAAAACTATCTTTTGAGCACTATCAGCATCAATCTCAGAAGGAGTAACTAAATCAGATGAAGAATAAACATCCTCACGCGCATTAGTGCTCAAAGATTGATCAGCCATCTCTTGATTACCAACAATAGAATATTGTAAACGTCTACCTTGAGTATTTGAAGTTTTAATAATTTCAGATAAATTATTATATGTCAAAGTATCAGCATTTTTTACAGAACCAACTAATGTAGAAACTACTAAATTAGTTTTCTTTGAAGAATTACCCTTCATTAATTCTGGCAATAAATCACCACTCAAATCAGCAGATGTTAACAATGTATTATATGTTGAAACTTCATCAACATATTGTCTATTAACTAAATCATTTGCAATCTTACTTGCATCAGCTTTAGAAGCTATTACATCATTTACTGTAACTGTATTCCAGTTAGTACCTGTTAATTGTTCTTCTTTATTATATTTAGTCATGTTTGATAAATAATCAATTATTTGATTAGCATTTGTTTTTGAAACATTATCTGCTGATGGATTATTTGTCACACCAGTATAATAGAATTGTTTATCCAAATAATCAACTTCACCAATATTATCAACCTTCAACTCATATGTAACTTTTATTGATGATCCAACCATTAATTCATCATCCATATTTAATTGAACTAACTCTGGAGTAGCCTTTGTATTTTTTGTATTAACAACAGGTGTTGTCATTCTTCCATCTTTGTAAGATGTTCTATGTCCATCATGTTTGCTAAAATATAAATTATTTACTGATTTATCAGTATCAAACATTGTACTACCATTAGCTAAAACTAATTGGAAATTAGCAACACGTTTAGATAATTTTAATTGAGCTTCCGGTCTTTCAACTAAACCTAAATCAATATCATCAACAACATAAGAAATGTCATTAACCGTACCTTGATCCCTAGTTTCTGTTCTATTATACTCAACTTCTGTATTAATTACACCAGTTTGAGCCACCATATAAGTATTATCAATCAATTGCTTAATCATATTAATTTGATCATTTTTTTGATTTTCTTGTTTATCAGCTTTATATGTTCCCAATTTTTCAAAAGAAGCTAAAATTTCAGATTTATTATTAACTAATTCTTTAGAATAATTATTAACTCTTTCTCTGTAAGAATACACATCTTTAGCATCAGAAACATTTTTTACACTTGCACTATTAGCAATATTATAATAATACATTGCTTCTTTATTTAAAGCATCAACATAGTTTTGTTTATCATAATTTCTAAATCCATTAATACCTTTAATATCATAGTTTCCACTTTGATCAACACCTGCTTGATAAACAGTAGATTTATAATCTTGACCATTATAAGATTTAATATTTAAACCTTTCATTCCAATTAAATTATTAACTTCATTATCATCATTCTTTAAAACAGTTTGACTATTATCACCATATTTGAATCTAATGAAATAATCACCTGCTGGTATTGAATTAAATCCATATTCACCATTTCCTAATTCAATAGGATTTACAGTAAGTATACCATTACCATTTAAGATAACTTTAGATTTACCACTACCACTAAAATATCTATCATTATTTTCAGACCATGATTTATTATTAATATCATAATTCATTGTAGACCATACATGTTCAGCTCTAAAAGAATTTATAGGCATACCATCCTTATCTACATTTTGAACTAATTCAACTAATTCAACTGTTACACCATTTATTAATTTATCTTTATTTCCATTAGCATCAACATCATTTGGATTATAAACACCATTACCTACAAGAGCATTATTTTTATTAACATTTCTTGCATCTTCAAATGTAAATCCTTTAAATGTTCTATCATCTCTTGGATTTGTTTCAATAACAACTTTAATATTTGGAGCTTTATCAGTATCAGGCTCTAATCTATTATTAACATCATTATTTCTATCAGCTCTCAAATCGCCATTTTCCGTTAAATCAATAACATCCAAACTACCAGCTCTTGAGTCCCTATCAATAATACCTGCATCTTTTCCAGAAACATTTACTGTAACTCTATTTCCATCTTTATCTAAATAATCAGGTATTGTTGTTCCATTAGAATAATAAGATGAATATCCATTAATTTCAGCAATATTTCTCTTACCAACTGTTGTGTTTCCTGTCATTAAATCTTGATCCAACTTAACTTTTCCAGTTGCTTCATCATTTTTAACTCTAAAAGTTACAAACGCAAAACCATAATCCTGTGGTTCAAATCTATCTTTTCCACCTTCAGTTTTTAAACCTGTTAAATATAAAGAACTATAAGAATATTTACCATTCTGTAACTTCTTAGAAGCTTCTCTATCAGATAATGAAGTTACATTTTTAACAGTTAACTCTGAAACCTTATTTCCGTTTCTATCTCCTACAAAAGTATTAGAATAAGTTTTAGAAACATTTCCATTAGCATCATATTCATTATAAGAATTTGGTGTATATGTATTACCATTTAATGTACCATCAAACTCATATTGTGAATCATCATAATAATCAACAATCTCATTTACAGTTGTATCAACATCACCTAAGTTTTTAACAGAGATTCTATAAGTTACATACACTTTCAAATCTTTAGCAGAATCTGCTCCAACACTAGCAGCATTGTATAAATATTCAGATTTTCTAAGCTCTCTTTGATATGTATAATCACCATTATATAATTCATCAGCTGCTCTTATTGCAATTGACCATGAACCATTGTCATCCATATTTGCATCTTTTTTATTGTAATAAAAATCATGAACTTTACCATTTACAATAACTCTAGCTTTATAAACATCTTTTTGAATTGATAATTGATTTAATCTTCTCTCATTAATTCCAAAATCAACATATCTACTTTGATCAGATTTTTTAGTATATAAATAGAAATACTTAACATCTAAATCAACACTTTCCACATTTTCAGGTGGATTATTTTCATCAACTATAGCAAATTGATCATATACAGGATATAGAATTTGAACACCTGATAAATTGTCATTTACATTTGTTACTGCATTAATCATACAATCTTTAATAAAACTAATTACATCAGCTCTTTCTTGTGCTGCAACACTTAAAGAAGCCATCCATTCATCAACTTTAACATATGCTTTATCATAAGACATCTCTGTAGTTGAAAATTCTAGGAATTTAGCCCATACATCTTTATATCTTAAAGCTCTTTCTCCAAAAGAAATATATTCTCCATTTTCTTGAGCTAATTTTGTTTCTAAAGCATAAGATTTATGCCAATTATCAGTTTTATAATTTTTAGGTGTAGAATCTATTTTTACAAACCTAGTATTAAAAGCTTCTCTTTCAACATCTTTAGCATTTGAAAAACCACCTGATAAGTCATATTTATAGAATGTAGATTGATATAATTCACCATTATAAACAAATCTTACAAAATATTTCTTTAAAGGATTTAAGTTTTCAAATTGATATTGTCCATTAGCATTAGTTGTTGTTGTAGCAACCAATGTGCCATTAGATTCAACTAATTGAACCAACATACCAGCATATGGTTGATCTTTATCAGATTTTCTACCATCTATTTCATTAGTCTTAACATCAGCAATTTCTAACCAAACACGTCCACCAAGTTTAACATTAATCTTCTTTGAAATTAACTTTAACTTAACTTCAAACCAATCTGCACCATAATCATAATCATATGTCTTTTTAATGATTTCTTTTTCCTTAAGTTCTTCACCAGGAATTTCTTCTTCTTTTTTAAGCTCTTTAGTTAAAACAATTTCATTAACTTTTTGAATTGTCATATCAATATTAGATTTTTCCAAATCAATTTCAACTAATTGATTGTTATCAACTAAATAATATCTAACATCTCCATCATCATCTTCTTCAGAATATATAGGAACACTACCAGTTTTTACAGTTAAAGTATAACTATCTCCGTTTTTACCTTTTAAAACCATAGTTCCTTTTGCATATCCATATTTTTGAGATCTTCTATGAGATTCATATGTTACTACTGATTTAGATGAAGAAAATCTATGATAGTATGAAAATTTATAAGGTTTATAATGTACAACTCTTGCAGATGTATATTTTAACCACTTAACTTTAATAACTGGTGAGCCAGTTTCAGCTATAGCTCCATCATTATTTGGTTTAAATCTAACAAAAAATTCTTCACCTTTAACAAAGTTAGGGAACATTATTTTATTTCCCTTACTATCTAAAAATTCTGCATCACTGCCATTCATTCCATCAATAGATCCAACTTTAGCAAATCTATTTGAAGATGTAAAACCTTTATTTCCATTTGCAATTAATTCATTATATAAAATTTGTTTTGAAGCATCAGAAGCACCATCAATAGCTAAATTTAATTTATAAGGTCCAACTGTATAAGTTCCAGTTTTTTGATCAACTAAAACTTTTAAATCACCTTCAACTGTTTGTGATTGAAATAATTGTTTTTCAGATCCTTCTAATTTTTTGAAAATATTATAATAAACTTCACCATAATCATTAGCTCTAACTTCAAGGTTTTCATTATCAATTGGTGTTAAATTAGTAGACTCCCCAATTCTAAATGGATTTGATCCATCTTCTAACATATTACTTTTATTACCCCAGTTTCCAGATCTCCAAACTACGTGTTGAATACTATATTTAGACTTATCATAATCATCTCCATCAACACTTCTTTTCCATAAAGCATATCCAACAGATGGTTCAACTTCATTTTCTTCACCAGTTTTCTTATACTCAACATAGCTTTGTTTATTGTTATTTTCATCAAACAAAGCAGTTCTATACCCATGTTGAGCACAAAATAATGTGCTTTTTAAATCTACTGGTTCATCACTAGTAAAATTTAATTTTAAACGATCCTCTCCAACAGCGTTTACAGATCCTGTAAATATTGCTAATCCAAGCATTACAATTATAAATAAAAATATTTTAACTAATTTATTGCTCATGATTTCTCCCTTCAATTTTTAAATTATTATTCCTTCGTATTTAAAAAATCTTTTGTACGTATATTTTTCTAAGTCATATTTATGAGCTTATAATCCTTATTAGTCTCTTTTTTACATATTCATTACTTTTATATATTATTTTTGTAATATTCTTGTAAAGTACTATTATCTATTATACTAGCATCCTTTCAAAAAATCAATACTTTTTACATTATTTTTTCTTTTTATGTATACTTGTTTTCTTTTCCAGTTTTAAAATACCAAATATATAAACAATAAACATAAAAAAAGCCGAATGCTTTCGCACTCAGCTTTTAAAATAATATTACATTATTCTTTTTTGCCCTTAAGAGCCTTTACACTTAGTGTAATAACTACTGCCATTACAATTGATAATCCGATAATTACTGGTATTACTACTTTAATATAATTTCTATTTTCACCTGTTGGTGGTAATAGAACTACTTTTTGAGCACTATCAGCATCAATTTCAGCAGGATTTACTAAATCCACTGGTGTAAATTGATTATATCTATTATCATTTTCGTCTATTTCAGATATAGCATCAGCTCCAACTGTCTGATCAGCCATTCTTTGGTTACCATTAATTGAGTATTGAGCCCTTCTACCTAAAGAGTTCTTAGTTTCAACAATTTCTGAAAGGTTATTATAAACTAGGTCATTAGCATTCTTTGTTGAAGATACTAATGTAGTTAATTTCAATGAACCTGTAGCCTTGTTATTACCTTTATTTTTACCAGCTTGTGGTACCAATTCTGCAGATAATTCATCAGTTGTCAACAATGTTGTATATCCACTTAATTCATCTTTATAAACTCTATTTACTAAGTCATCTTTATAATTATTAGTTTTTGTAGATGCTATCAATTCATCCTTATTTCTAACAGTCCATTTCTTACCATCAGAGTTTTGAGAACCTTTATCAAACTTAAATGAGTTTGTTACATAATCTACAATTGTTTTTGCAGATGTTTTTGATTTGTTATTATCACTATTATCTTTTGTTATACCTGTGTAGTAGAATTGATTATCTAAGTAATCAACTTCACCAACGTTTTCAACAGTTAAGTTATAAGTAACTTCAACATGAGAACCGTCCATTAACTCATCATCCATATATCCTTGAACTAATTCAGGAGTATTTTTACCATTCTTTCTATTTACATGAACATTTGTTAATCTCAATCCTTTTGGATTTAAATTAAATTCACCTGGATGATTATTATCATATTCAGCTGTATGTCCATTATGTTTTCCGAAATATAGGTTATTTACTGATTGTCCTGGTTCAGCATCGAACATTGTAGTACCATTTGCTAATACTAACTTAAAGTTTCCAACATTCTTTGTTAATTTCAATTGAGCTTCAGGTCTTTGAACAAGTCCTAAATTCAAATCATCAACTGTATTTACTAACTCTGTATCTGTAGCATTAGTCTTTGGTGGTTGACCTATATCATAAGTTTCTCCCCTACCGCTATTCCATGTGTTGAATCTAAACTTCTTATCAGCTTGACCTTCAACATTAGTTCTATTATATTCTGTTTCTAAGTCAATAACACCAGATTGTGCAACCATCTTAGTTTCTTTCATTAACTCTTTTAACATTGCAATTTGTTGCTCTCTTTGTTTTTGAGCATTCCATGTGTTTCCATTCTCTGCAATAGTATTAGTAGAGATCTTTTCAAATGATCTTAATATCTCATTTAATTCATTTCTAAGACTCTTAGAAGTTTGAGTTTCTCCATTAGAATATGCATTTACGTATCTTCTGAAAGCTTCAACATCCTTAGCATCCGAAATTCCTTTTTGACTATCGCCTTTAGCAATATTGTAATAATACATTACATTCTTATTAGTTCCATTTGAAATTTGACCATTTTCAGAATAGTTTTGATTATCATAATCAACAAATTCCTTAATTCCTAATCTATTCGCACCGCTTGGATCTTGTGCAATACCTTTTTGATAAACTGTAGATTTATAATCCTGTCCATTGAAAGACTTATTATTTAATCCAAGAACTTTATCATCAACTGTAGTTACAAATCCATCATTTCCATTACTTGTACTTACATATTTATTATCATTATTTGATACAAGACTATTTACATCAACTGCTCCAATTTTTGAAGCTGCTTCTGTATTTAATAATCTATTAACATCTGTATTTTCATCATTTACTAAAACAGTTTGTGTTGTATCACCATATATGTATCTAACAAAATAATCACCAGATACTATAGATGAGAATGCATATGCACCTTTTCCACCATCTTCTGTTAATGTAATTGGATTTACATTTAATAATTTAGATGTATTCTTTGGATCACCAGAAACCATAACTTTTGATTGAACCACTTTTTGTCCATTTTGATCAACTACAACTTTACCACTGTAATATCTTGTAGCATCTTCATAGACACCAGCATCATCAATAACGTATCCATTATTCTTTTGAACTATTGGATAATATTTACTTGTCCATACATGTTCACCAGAATAGTTTCCTGTCCATTGACCTTTATTATCAACTTGTTTTACTAATTCAACTAATTGAACTGTAACACCATCAATTTTTTGATCTTTATCATCTTTTGAATTATAAACACCATTACCTATAACAGCTTCATTTGATGTTGTATTTCTTTGATCCTCAAACACATAACCTTTAATTACTTTTTGATTATTATCATTTACTGGTATATAAATAATTACATTTGGCGATCTATCTGTATCATTTTCTAATCTGTTTTCAACAGGGTTCTCACTTGTAATAATATTTCCTTCTCTATCAAAATCATTACTTGAAATACTTCCTGGAATAGAATTAATATCTACAATACCTCTAATAGCATCATCAGATTCTGTAGAACTATACATATTAATTTCTGCTAAGTTCTTAACACCAATCTTTAAATTACCACTTTCAATATCTTGATTTAATTTTATTCTTCCAGATTCATCATTCTTTAATTTAAATGTTACATAAGCAAATCTAGTTTCACCAGATTTAACTTCGCCCATTCCTTTAATAAATAAACCAGTATAAGAAGATGTTGCTCCTCCTGGAACATCCAATCTTGTTTTTGCATCACTTGCATCTGAACTATTTGAAGTTGTTGCAGTAGTTCCATCTTGTGGATTACGTCCTCTATCATCAGCATCCCTATCTATGAAGTATGTTCCTTCCTTAATATAAGGATTGTTCATATCATGTTCTAAGTATTCTGAATCATAGTAATCTGCGATTTCATTAACCGCAACATTAGTTTCACCATAATTCTTAACAGCAATTCTATATGTTACATATACTTGTAAGTTTTTATTTGCATCACCATTTGTATAAACATTTTGAGCATTATACAAATATTCTGATTTTCTTATTTGTCTACTATAACTTTCCTTACCATTATATAGTGGATCATTTATTCTGTTATACAATAAATCAGCAGTTGTTTGTAAACCTGTGTTTACTGATATATTAGCATAATCAACATTTTGTTTTCCACCATATCTATATGTTTGATCAGTACCATTTACAAGGACTCTTGCAGATGATAAGTCTTTTTGTAAGAATAAATCAGTAGAAACTCTATTTTCAATACCATAATCAACATTTCTAGCAAAATCATAATCCCTTCTATATAAAGCTTCATATGTTTTACCTTCTATTGTTTGTCTATCACCATCTTGTGAATGATTATGACCATTAGCATCAACTGTTCCGATATCCTCAACAATAAATTGATTTGCTTTAGGATAAGCTTCTGTATTTCTTGATGTTACCATTGTATCCATCATATAATCCCAAACTTGTTCACCTTCAGCTGTTTGTCCAATTCTTGATAAGAAATCATTTTTTATTGAAGCATAATTTGAACTAAATGAACCTACCGGTGTATATGTTTGATACATTGAATGTGCATCAGTCATATTATAATCAGCATGTGTTCCTGCTTGATGCATTTCATATAATGCATCCGCATATCTCAAAGCTCCTGAATTTAATTTAACATCATTATCAATATGTGATGTATAAGGAATATAATTACCATTTGCATCTCTTAGCTTAGAATAGTAACCATATGCTTTTCCTTCTCCACCTTTTCCTTTTGGATAGCTCTTAGTTCCTGCAGATATTCTCATAAATCTATCATTTACATCCTGTCTACCACTTGTTGTAATATCTTGACTTGGATCATTTCCATCTCTTTGATATCTTGATAATTCTTCAGCTGTATTTCTATTAGCTTCATCATCACTAATTGAATTTACGCCAATATCTGTTTTCTTAAATTGCATTCCATTAAATGTAAATGTTACATAGTATTTATGCATTGGATTCAATAATTGGAATCCATAATTACCATTAGCATCAGTCAATGTTGTTGCAACTAATTTACCAACTGCATTTGGATCAGTTGTTAAACTTCCAGTTCCTTCAGTTAAATCAAATAAATTAACTTGAATACCTTGAACATTATGTTTTAATCTTTCGTATTCCTGCATTGATGAATCTAATTTGAATTTTCTTGATTCTTTACCTTCTTGAACAACTTGCCATACATTACCACCTAAATTAATTGCTGTATGCTTTCCTGTTAAAGGCACTTCCAATTTAACAAAAGTATAATTAGTATCAAATCCTCTACCATGTTCTTCACGTTTCCATCTTTCTGTATCTTCATATGGTTTTTCTACTTCCCAATCCAAATCCAACCATAAGCTTGGATATTTCAATGGAAATGGCACTGATCCTGGTTGAGCAGCAGATCTATTATCTACTATTTTAACTTGACCAGCTGCTCTAGATGTCTCGTCATCAAAATAAACTCCCAATTTAAAATATTTATTCATAAATTGATATCCAAGTTGAGTAGCTTGTCTTAAAGCTATATCTCTTCCAGTTCCATTTGCATTATAAGGTATCTGACTTTCTGCAAAATAACCATGTCTAGCATTAACATTCATCGCATTTTCATAATCATATGTCATATAATGATCTGTATGATCATTTCTAACATAATACATAAATGGAACATTTACTTTTCCACCATTTACATTGCTCAATATTGGCCCAATATACTTACTTGAACTAGATATTGCAAAAGGATTATCTTTTGCTTTTGCTTCTATATCGTCAAATACCATTGTTGGTATTTTAGAAACATCATTTATACTATCAAATTTATAAAATTCCTTGACAAACGGATTTTTCTTATCCTGTACAATTCCTATACCAAATTTAGCATCTTTAAATTTATTTTCAATCTTTGTTCCCGATGCATTATGCGCATTAATTGTGTTAATTGTATTATTATATATAGCTTTCATTATTTTCTGCGCATATTCTTGACTAGAGAAGAATTTTTCCCAGCTTAATTCAATCATTTCATCAGATTCTGGATCTTTTATTTTTTCATAGTCTCCAAATCCTTTACCACCGTAAAAATTATATCCTTTAGACTTAGTATCTGCTAATTCTATAATTCCTGCGGCCTTCGCACCTTCTGTAATTGAATAATTATTTGTAGTAATTCCAGAAATTACAGTTGTATAATTAGCTGACTCAGGTACATATAATGCAGATGTTCCATTTAAAGAATTAACATACATCAATTTTAAAAATGGCTTAACTTCAATTAAGTTTTTATTTATATCTGCAACATTAAATTTAATATAGAATTCCTTTCCTAATTCAGGGAATTCTTCTCCATCCGGATATTTTTCAAAATTACCATTTAATAATTGGAATTTTCCAGTTTTTCCTTGGTATTTATTTGTATCATTCGCATATGCATTTATTTTTCCATAATATGTTTCAATGTCAACATCATTTGCAGAATCAACTTTATTTCCTGAACTCTCTTTCTTATAACCAAAATCAACTGCAAACTCACCGATTAAAAATGTATTTTCCTTCGTTTGATGTCTATTTTTTCTTAAAACTTCATTTCTAACTAAATCAGCTAATGTCATTCTACCATCTTTAGTAAGTCTATTAGTAATCTCTTCATTATTGCTTCCAGTTGTATTAAAAATCCCCAACTTATATGGACCCATTGTTATAGTTTTTGATTCTTGATCTATAAAAGTTTTTACAGTAGTATTATCCTTATTTTGATAATTTCCTGCACTAGTCTTTGAATTACTATCAATATTTGATTCATGGATATCAATTTCAGTAACATGATCTTTATTATATAAAGATTCATTTCCGACTAAATGTTGAAAATTTGCAAAATCTTCAGATCTTGTTACAATTTCCTCATCACCAGCAATCGCTGTCTTACCTCTTACCGAAGGTAAAGTCACCTGATTTGCAAGCCCATTTTTCATAGAATCCCACTCAGATGATTGATCAAACATTAATGGTGCCCAACCATTATATGCTAATCTTCTTCCTCTATCCTCTACTCTTTTAATTGATGACGTAACTTCATTATTCACAGTTCCACTATTCGTAGATGATGTCCATGTATAAGAATTCCAAATAACCTGTTGAATTTGTCTCAATACATTATCAGAAACACCTTCTCTTCTTAGCTTTTCTTGATATGTTGAAGCATATGCAACATCTTGAGGAATATTATTATATGGTTCACCATACCTATTATATGTATATGTTCTAGGACCAACTTCAACGTCATCCGTATCAATATCTTCTGATCTTGCTTTCTTAGCAACATCGCTTCTTCTAATAAATCCAAATGTTCCATCCAAAGTTATTAAACCATGTTTTGCACAATACACAATCCATTCTGGCAACATTTCCGGATGACTATCAGACCATAATGTATATAATCTCAATCTATTTAAAGCTCTATTTCCATAAATTAAATATGGTCTATTCTGTCTTATATTACCAAATGTATCAGATTCAAGTAATCCCATTTGAAGCGAAGGATGACTACTATACCAACTAAGATCTTTATTATTGCGCTCATCATAATTATATCCAGCAATGGCGCTTGCCATTTGCTTAGCTTCTTCTTCAGATCCTCCATTATTTAAAAATTCAATAACTTTATTATACTTACCATTTTCATTAATTCTATTTATATAATCTTTAAATACTGGTTCCGCTGTTTTACCATGCTTTACATTATTAACCATTCTTCTGGCTTCGTATTCATCTCCGCCATTTTCTAAAAATTTGATTACATAATCATATTTTCCATCATTATTAATTAATGATAAAAAATCTTTATATGGCATACCTGCATTTTCAGCCCCATATTTTTCAGCATCAATTTCTCTAACTA
>ERZ772906.1109-NODE-1109-length-14976-cov-11.533744_pt1 | contig 14976 bp, 15 predicted proteins | sample MGYA00511338_ERZ772906 | MGnify/ENA primary metagenome ERZ772906 (study PRJEB29015, sample SAMEA2738076) | human oral metagenome | biome: human oral; feature: human-associated habitat; material: saliva | place: China | collected 2212 ... | reverse complement strand
TCTATGGGCAGCGCGCGATCCTCCATCTGGACCTCGGCCTCGTCTTCCCCACCCCTTTGTCCTCCACTATCGAGGACCTGCGCGCACACGTGAGCGGTCGCGTCGAAAAGCTGTGTGGGGTACGCGTCGCCAAGATGTCCATCGACATTTCGTGGCTCAACCCGAGCAATCATGTCAGGAGGAGCCTGAGATGAGAGCACCCGTACCGGCGCTCATTTATCGACCGACCAGGAGCACATCTGCCACCGTCTTAGCATTGCTGCTCCTCATCGTCGGGGGACTCGGCACATGGCTGACGGGATACCGCCTCCTCACAGGGACCTGGCCGCAGCACACCGTCACCACGCTCAACGCGATCGGCGCTGTGTCCTTCAGCTCCATCGCAGCGCTTGTTGCCGCCGGAATCGCAGCCGCATGCGGCCTGTTGATGCTTGTCGCAGCCCTGTGGCCCGGTCGCCCCAAGCACGTCGCTTTTCTTTCCGACGATATCCCCGGGCAGACGGCACTTCACCGTTCTGACCTGGCATTCCTCGTGAAGCGGCACGTCGAACAGCTCGCCACGATTCGGTCCGCTTCCGCCACGGTGCGCAGGTCACGAGTCGAGGTTGTCGTCTTCAGCGACGCGGATGACTTAGACGCCGTGCGCGAAGCCGCGTCCAAGAAGACCGACGAGGCCCTGGAGGTTTTCAACCCCGAGGGCATCACCCGCAGCCGTGTCCGCGCCAAGCGCGTGAGCTGAAAGAGAACCGATTTATGCGTTCAGTTTCTGCCGCTCTCAACAGGGTTCTCCTGGCATTCTTCGGACTGCTTATCGTCTGCGCGTCCGCTTGGTTCCTCGCGTCCGGCCTCGACGTCGGCCACCATCTGCCCGTCATTTCCGTATACCTAGCTGCGGCGCACGACCAGATCGGGGCGATTCTTTCGCCTCGCGCCCACTGGCTCGTGCCATGTGGCGTTCTGGCATCTGCGCTCGCCTTCGTCGCTGGTCTGTTCCTGCTCCTCATGCAGGTGCCGCGCAGGCCTGCGAATTCTCCGCTCAGGCTCAGCGGCTCCGATGGCGATCTGGCGGCTACTCTCTCCCCCGATGTCCTGTCGCAAGCCCTCTCCGAGCGCATTCAGGACCTTCCCGGTGTCGAGCGCTGTACCGTCTTCGTTACCGGTTCTCCGAGCAAGCTCTGGGTTCAGGCGGACACGAGCGTCGCACCAGACTGCGAGGTCGAGTGGATCGTGACCGAGCTCCGGAAGCTATTGAACGAGGACGTGGCTACGTCTCTGGGAACGCCTCCCAAGCGGCTCGACGTTCTCGTACGCCTGGCGCGCTCGGTGAGTTCGACGTCAACATCGAAGGCCGTCACGGGCCAGCCGTCACCGGCAATCACTGGAACGGGAACAGGCGCATGAGACGTGGGGCAGGGCGGGCGTCGCTTTGCCCCACGTTTGTTGTGGGCAGGGCACCCCCATTCACGAGGCCGGGGCTGAGCCTGTCGTCACGATTCGCCCAAAGTGCAGACCACTTCGCTCCAATGAGGCGTTTTTCGCGACTTTTTACCGAGGTGGCCTGATCCACGAGACGACGATCGCGGCCGTCACGAGGAAGAGGGAGAACACCCCCTCCATGACGAACAGGATGAGCTGATTCCGCGCGAGAACCCGCATGACGGCGAGGCGATTGTCCTCGCCCGTGCGCGCCAGGCGCTCCCCCACGCGGTCGGCCGCGCCGATCCCCACCAGAGTGGACAGGCCTTGGATGGCTTCGAGGAACTGGGCGGACAGACGGGCCCGCATCTCGCGCGAAGCCGACGAGTCGTCGCGGACGAAGCGCTGGAAGAGAGCGATCGAGAGGGGGACGAAGGGGATGCAGGCGACGAGGACGAGCGCGGCGACCGGGTCGATGAGCGCCCCGACGACGACGAGAACGAGGAAGGGCGTGGCGACGGCGCCGATGAGTTCGCCGATGTAGGCCTGCCGGTATTCGACGACGCGTTCGACGGAGTCGGTGAGCAGCGAGATCAGGCGCCCGGTCTCCTCGGCGCCGATTCGCGCGGGCCCCAGGCGGAAGGCGTGCTCGAGCAGGGCCCGCCGTATGCGGCGGGCCTCGCGGCTCCGGGAGGCGTCGGTCTCGCGGCCGAGGGCGAGCCTGGCGAGGCAGACGACGAGGATCCACACCGCCGTCAGGATGATCGAGGACTCGTGAAGTCGGGCGCCGACCAGGTGCGCGGCGAGGACGTCGGCGATGCCGATCAGGGCGAGAGCCGCGGCGCAGGCGCGGATCGAGATGAGGAGGGCTTGACGCGCGATCGCCGGGTTCCCGGGGGCGAAGAAGGCGCGCGCCTCCGGGGAGCGTCCCCGAGCCGTCGCCGCTTCGCCCCCGAGAGGGCCGCGTCCTCGGCGTCTCACCGATGCACCTCGGTCATGATCTTCTCGTAGCCGAGAGGGAGATTCGTGCCGGCGACCGCCGAGGCCTCGTTCATCGGCAGGAGCACGATCCGCTTGTTCTTCACGGCGGGGACCTCGGCCAGAGCCGGGTTCGACAGGAGTTCTTGGAAGGGGCCCATGCCCGCTCCCATGAAGTCCTCGACGAAGACGATGTCGGGGGCCGCGCGCACGACGAGTTCGGCGTCGATGGGAGCGGTGGCGGTCAGTCCGGCTTCCTGCGCCGCGTCGGCGCCTCCCGCGCGAATCGCGAGCGCCGGGATGGTGTTCTCAGCGCCCATCGCCCGGCTGCGAAATGAGCGCCCTTCCCCGACGGGGGAACGCATCGAGGAGCCGTCCCCCGTTCGCGGGGACGACTCCTCGATGAGGTTGGAAGGATCAGTCCTCGGCGCCGCGGCGCATCAGCACCGCGCCCGCCGCCAGGCAACCGAGTGCCACCGCGATCATGCCGCCCGCGGTGAAACCGGTGCGCGCGAGATCGGCCTTCCCACGACCCGGCCCCTTCGCGACCTCGGCACCCGGGGAGGGCGTCTGAGTCGTCGAGGACTGAGCGGTCGACGAATCGCCGGGACGCGCGTTCCCGTCGGGCTTCGGCGCGGCGCCATCGGGCAGGTCGACGGCCCTGGCGAGGATGTGCGCCGAGTGGGCGAAACCTTGGTCGCCGGTCGCGGCGTCGTCGATCACGCCGTCTCCGCCGATGGCGACCGTGGCCTTCCCGAGGTAGTCGCCGATGAAGGCGACGGCGCGGCCGAATCGGGAGCGCTCGCCGCGCGAAGCGATCTCCGTCGCCTTGATATCGGCGATTCCTCGAGGATCCGACGCGAACTCGTCGGTCGAGAACACCCACGCGCGCCCGTTCCCGGTCGAGCCGTAGGCGCCGACCACGAGCATCGCCGAACCCGATCCCGGAATCGGGAGGGCGTCGACCGCGTATCCGAACCCGTGGTCCTTCTCGCCTTCGGGGCCGGTGATGATCCTGACGCGCGCCGACGTCGCGCCCGGGTCCTTCGGCGAGATCACGACGTCGTCCAGCTCCTGGCCGATCGCGGCCTTCTCGCCCGCCACGAGCGCGACGCCGCCGGTTCCCTGGTTCGCGAGCAGGCCGCCGTCGAATCCGATGACGAAATCGTCGATCGAATCGCCGGTCACGTCGCCGACGTTCGCCACCGAGGTGCCCGCGCCGAGCCGGTGAGAGGCGTCGAAGGGCATCGTGAGCGCGAAGCCGGCACCGGGGGCTCCGGCCCGGACGCGCGCTCCGGCGGCGGAGCGGTCGCTCGTAGCGTCGGCGGCCCGCCCGTAGACGACCCACGCCTTGCCGGGGATCACGTAGTCGCGCATGTGCTGGAAGTCGGTCACGACGTAGTCCGCGGTGCCGTCGCCGTTCACGTCGCCCACGCGTGTGAAACTGTTGAAGGTGTTTCCCTCCGGCGAATCGATGCGCTGAAGAACGGCCGGGTCGTTCTTCGTGAGGTCGCGCATGTCGACGGGCGCGCCATCGGCCTTGCCGCGGAGGATGAACGCCGCGCCCTGCGGGGTCGCGTTCTTGTCGGCGGAGACGGCCGCGTTCGCGACGATGAAACCGACATCGGCCATGCCGTCGCCGTTCACGTCGCCCACGCGAGTGATGTTGAACGCGCCCGCGCCCACCGACGGAAGATCCACGTACCAGCCGTGCGCCGGATCGAGCTTGTTGAGGTCGACGTCGCGCAGGTGCGAGCCGCCGAAGACGACCCACACGCGAGACATCGTGTGCGAGCCGAAGGCGATATCGTCCACGCCGTCCTTGTTGACGTCGCCCAGGCACGCTACGGAGAACCCGATGTTGGCGTCGGTTGCGGGGTCGGCGGTGCGACGCGGGCCGAGGATCGAGATCGTCTCAGCGGAGGGGAGGGCTTGACCGGCGGTACCGCCCGGGATGATCGAGATCTCGCCGGTGACGTTCAAGATCCAGCCGCGCGTGGGCGTGCTCTCCGCGTAGTACGGATCCCACTTCCATTGGGACCGCACGACGTTGCCCGAGATGATGTCGGGGCGCCCGTCCCCGGTCACATCGCACGCGCCTCGCGCGAGCGAGCCCCCCAGGCCGGACGAGAACTCGCCGAGCCACGACTTCTCGGTCGGGGTGTCGAGCGGGACGAAGGAGGTCTCCTCCTTGCGGGGCTGGGGCTCGGGGATCGGAGCGACGATCTCCTCGTCGTCGCTGTGGGTCTTCTCGCCCTGGCGCGACATGTCGACGGTCCATACGTCGATGCGGCCCTTCGAGTCCGATGTGTAGACGCCCTGCAGAGGGTCGTCTCCTCGGCGCGGAATGATGCCGAGCCCCGCGCCGGGGTCGCTCTCACCGCCCTCGGCGGAGACGAATGTCGCATGGTGCGCGCCGGGGAGATCGAGGATCCCCTGCCCCGCGTTGAAGTCCTGCGTGAACGCCTTCGCGGAGATCGCGAGCGCACCGGGGTGCTCGCCATCCTTCGGGCGGCCGACGAAGAGGGCGCCCGGATACTCCCCGCCGTCGACCCACGCGAGTGACGCGCCGAGCCGTCCGTACAGGGGGCTGCGGAAGAGATAGCCGGTCCGTTTCGCCGATTCGCTCGCATGAACCGGAGCGGATGCCGTGGAGTCGAGGTCGATGACGGTGTCGATCCCCGCTTGAACGACGGCGAAGGCGCCGGCCTCGTTGTTGTGGCCCGGCGCGCCGACGGCGAGATCAGGAGCGCCGTCCGCGTTGATGTCGCCGATCCGGGCGATCGCCGCACCGAATTCAGCGCTTGCTCCCTGCTTCGACGCGCCGACGATACGGGGCGCGCCGTCGAGGCTGCTCGCCGACGCCGGGGCGTAGGCCACCGTGCTCGTCGCGGGAGTGCCGACCGCGAGGTCGGATCCGAAGGCGAGCAGTGCGAGGCCCTTCGAGGTATCGACGTTCCAGGTGGCGGAGGCGATATCGCGCAGCAGGCGGCGCGCGCCGGGCGCGCTCGCGTCGGCGGTTCCAGCACCGGCCGCGCTCGCGTCGGATTCGGCGCCGGTCTCGGTCGCGCTCCGCTCCGGGGTTGAGTCGTCGGAGTCGAACAGGTCGGCGACGTCGGGGTCGAGTTCGCCGCCCGAGCCGAGAGGAGGTTCGGGGCCGTCCTCGTTCCACTCGTCGTCGTTGGATCCGGTGGGGGGATCCGAGGGCGGAGCGGGAGGCTTCGGCGTCGTCTCGAAGCGCGCGGTATCGACGATCGTGACCTTATCGGCCGTGCCGACCGCGAGGAACGGGCTGTCCGGGCTTCCCGCGATCGCGAGCACATCGGCGTCGGGGTCGATCGCGGCCAGGAGTCGAGGGGCCGCGGAGTCGGAGGAGTACAGGTAGACCGCGCGCTCGCCGGCGACGGCGACGTGGGGCGCGCCCTTGATGGAGACGCAGGTGACGGCATTGCCGAATGCGTTCTCACCGGCCGGGGCCGCGGTGGTGAGGAGGTTGCGCTGTTCGCTCAGCGAGATCTCGACCTCGTCGCTCGGATCACCGTAGGGGATGTAGGGGAGGACGTGGAGGCCCGTGCGATTCGCGAAGATCATGTCGGCCAGACTATCGCCGGTGATGTCGCAGGATACGGGAGTCGTCGCGCCCGCGTCCTTGTACGTGAGGCGATCCGTCTTGCGAATGATGTCGCCGTAGCGCGACTCGTAGATCCAGGCGAATCGCAGCGAGTCCGAATCAGCTCCGCTGGCGCGGCGTTCCCCGTGCTCGGTCGTCGACGTCGGGTTCGCCGGTTCGGAACCGGACGCCGGACTCGTCGCGACGGCTGCGAACGTCGGGCTCGCAGTGCCGAGCGCGAGCGATGCCATGGCGATTCCTGAGAGTGTTCGTGAAAGTGTCTTCACCTCGGCCCTTTCGTAAATTTATGCAAGCCTAACCTTAGACGTGGCGGGTGATTCTTGGGAAGAAGATGAAGCGGACGACACACGGAGCGAGGGATCGAGGACGCAGCGCTGGGCTCGCTGATCGGAGATGCTGGTCGAGCAGGTGATGGGCGATCGGTTTCCACAGGCCGAGTGGGGTCTGCGATGCTTGCGGAAGCGGATCCGGCCGGCCGGCGCGTCGCGGAGTTCTCGCTCCGAGGCGCGGCAGGGGCGCAGGCCCGGCCCTCAGCGGGGATTCGACGGAAGAGCGACGCCCCACGGCCGACGACGAATCGAACGCACGGAGAGAACCGATCATGGAACGCACGACGCTGGGCACGACCGGCATCTCGATCCAGAGGCTCTGGCTCGGCGGGATGAGCTTCGGGAAGGTCTTCCCCGCTTCCACTAGTGGATGGTCCGCGTGGACGAGACCGAGGCGATCATCACCCGCGCCCTCGAACTCGGCGTGAACTTCATCGACACGGCGAACACCTACGCGCACGGCACGAACGAGGAGACATCGGCGAAGCCCTCCGTCGCCTCGCCGTGCCGCGCGAGGACGTCGTCCTCGCCTCGAAGGCCTACTTCAACGAGGGACATCTGTCGAGGGGGCGATCGAGCGGGAGATCGAGGGGACCTTGACGCGCCTCGGCGTCGACTACCTCAACCTCTACATCATCCACCGCTTCGACCTCTACATCATCCACCGCTTCGACCTCTACATCATCCACCGCTTCGACTACTCGACTCCCATGGCCGAGACGATGGAGGCGCTCGACAGGCTCGTCCGCGACGGTCGTGCGCGGGCGCTCGGCGCCTCCGCGATGTACGGCTACCAGCTCCACAACCTCCAGCGGGTCGCCGACGAGAACGGATGGACGCGCTTATCGAGCCTGCAGAACCACTACAACCTGCTCTACCGCGAGGACGAGCGCGAGCTCATCCCGGTCGTGCGCCAGTACGGCATGAGCCTCACGCCGTACAGCCCGCTCGCCTCGGGCCACCTCACAAGATCGACCTGGGACTCCGACTCGGTCCGTTCGACGACGGACGGGACGATGCGCCAGAAGTACGATCGCGATCGGGAGATCGACATGCCGATCGTCGTGCTCGAAGCCTTCGAGGGTCGACGACGCCGTCCGCGCGTTCTCGCTAGAGCTCTCGGCCGAGGAGGTCGCCTTCCTCGAGGAGCCCTACGTCGCCCACGACCTCGTCGGACCGCTCGCGCGCCCGAGCGAGAAGGCGCTCGCGGGGACGGTCGTTCCGCAACAGCCGGGACAGAAGAACGCATGACGACGAGGGCGCAGTCGACCGCCGGGAATGAGGTCGAGGACTACCTCGCCTCGATTCCGCCGACCGCGCGCCCTCGTTTGGACACCGCGCGCCCTCGTTTGGACACCGCGCGCCCTCGTTTGGACACCGCACGCCCTCGTTTGGACACCGCACGCCCCGCCCTCACGGGCCTGACGCTCGCAGACCACGCGAACTGCGCGCTTAGGCAACTCGGGACCGAACCTTCCCGGGCACACTCCGATTCTCCTTCGCGAGACTCGGAACAAAACCCAGGACGCTTCAGAACGAGTAGCCACCGCTCGTGAGCGCGTGGTCGTCAGCTTGGCTGAATGTTGATGCCGCACAGCCAGTCGAAGAATCCCATTTGCCTCACCTTTCACAGATAAGATCAGATCGATGACCGGGGAAGAAGCGTGTGCCCGATTAGAGACAATGGAGCAAACCCATGACCAGGAAGTCAGTAAAATCATCGGGCAACAAAACCCGAGAGAAGAAGAAATCTTGGCGCAGTTGGATCTCCGCATCTGAGGCAATTTCGCTAGTTTCAGTCATCATCGCCGTAGCGGCACTTGGCTTCAACATCCATGATCGCAATCGCGCAATCGAGGCAGAACAATTCCACCAAGCAAATCAAGCATTTGCCCGAATAACAATTAGCGCGGACATCTCACAGGTCGAATCAGGCCAGTATGGGAAAGAGATCACTTCCACCTTCCACAACTCGTCACCGAATCCAGTATTCAACCTGGTTCTAGCCATGCCCAAACCGCTTAATACCTTAAGCGTCTCCGGCGATAATTACCACGAATTCCAGAATACGGAGCATGGATTCGAGATCCCCTTTCCGACCGTTTCACCTGGCGAGAAGGTTGAATACGCGAACACGTACAGTCAGGATCTATTCAGTTCACAACCACCCCGCGTAATCTTGAACGAGAACTTTCGCTTTTGCTTTACAGATGTCAACGATCAGCGGTGGATGGCAGACCATCACGGCGCACAGAGGATCTCTTCGACAAATGAGTGCATTGAAGACAAGTAGATCGGCAATTCGCTAGAACACCAACAGCCCTCGTTCGTCGTAGACTCTGCCCGAGCCTGGCGCGCTGCCGTTTCTGATGGCTCGGTCGAGGGCCATGATGGTGGCGACGACTCCGCCAATCTTCTCGGTGGACTCTTGCTTGTCGGGTTTGATGTTGCCTGCCGGGTCGGTTCGGACATGGATGTCGTCGACCATCCATGCCAGTACGGGGTGGCCTGCGTGGGCGAGGTTGCCTTCTCATCAGTTCCTTGGAGGGTGGGTTCATGTCTTTGAAGCCTTGCCCGAAGGCGATGACGGCGAAGCCCGCTTCTTCGAGGTTCTGGCTCATCTGGACCGCATCCCATCAGTCGAACGCGATCTCACGGATGTCCAAGCGCTCCCCTAATTGTTCGACGAAGGTTTCGATGCCGGCGTAGTGGACGACGTCGCCTTCGCCGGTTTGCAGGAAGCCTTGGCGTTCCCACAGGTCATACGGGGCATGATCACGGTTCACGCGCTGTTCGATGTTGTCTTTGGGGATCCAAAACCACGGCGCGATCACGCACTTGTCGTCGCCGGTCTCTGGCGGAAAGACGAGGACGAACGCCGTGATGTCAGTGGTGGAAGCCAGGTCGAGTCCGCCGTAACACACCCGGCCTTCCGACTCTGTGAAGCGTCGGCGGAGAGGTACGCCGCACGCGCCAAAGCCAAACGCGAAGCAGAAGCAGCCGAGCACAAAGGCCCGAACACCATGAGAGGGCGAACACGGAAGCGCCCCCAGAGCCGACGAACGGCCCCCAGGGGCGCAACTAGGACGACAACGGGACGCTACGCCCGCACCTCATCCCGACACGTCGACAGCGCCACCAAGGTGGGGACGAGATCCGCGAGCGTCCGGCGGAGCGCCTCGAGATCCCGGAGGGTGTGCGCAGTCGTCAACGCGTCCACAGTTGGCCCGCCCTCGTCGTTCACGGTGACCTCGAGGAGGATCTCCGCGCCGTCGCCGGGCGCCTCGAGGACGAGACTCCGGTACCAGGTGGCAGGGTCGCCGGGGTCAGTTGAGAGGGTGGAGGAGCACCACCAACGGGCAGGGGTGAGATCCCGGAAGGGAATCGTCGAAGCGTTCATCGGGCCACCGCCTCGAGGGCGTGGAGACGGGCGGACCCCAGCCGTGCCGCTGGAGCATCGCCGGGGTCAGGCTGGATGGGGGTGAACGTGCGGGTCATGGTGTTTCGCCTTTCGGAAGCAGCGACACCGTGCCCGGCGTGAAGCGTCCGTGCGGCTGCTATACCCCACGCATACCCCACGCACCGACGTTCCGAACGCATATGCGCAGGTCAGATAGCATTGGGTGGAGCTAAGGGAGCACGTGTCGAACTCATCCTAGGACGCGATCACCTGCTGCTCGTGGCACTTGCCCTATAGAGGACGTAATGCGTTCAGATGTGTGCAGTGTGTGCAACACCAAGTTTTCCTTGGTATCTCAACAAAAAGTACTGTACACATGATGTGTGCACAATGTGTGCAATGTGTGCAGCACTGTGTGTTCCCGGTCTCATTCACATGTTGCCGACCAGATGCATGGGCATTTCACCTCACGAGCTCGTCCTCCTGTGCGGATGAGCTCGCGCCCCGAAGGGACGCTGACCAGTTTCGCCTTTTCGCGCCCGCAGGGTGCGGTCTTGTATGCTTCTGGATCCCCACCTGGAGCACCCAACGTCAGCACCTCGGAGCCACTTCACTTCCACACGATTTCAACCGACTCAGGATCAAAGCCCTTTTTGCCCTGCTTTGCCCGCTTGAGCGTCACGGTCATGAGCGTGTCGATCATGGTGCGCTGCAACGCGATGGGAGCCTCCAGGAAAGCCGCTGCCGGGTCTGGTGTGCCGAGGATCGGCGCGAGCACCGTTCCGGTTCCAGAGGCGAGGCGCTCGGCCTCAAGGCGGGTGATCTCAGTGCGAGCAGCGTCGCGGATGCGGGCGAGGTCAGCACCCTCGATCACCTCGGCGTCGTAGTCTCGCTCAGCACGAGCAATGCGTGCGCGCTGCTGTGCGATCTGCTCCGAAAAAGCGTCCTTGACCTCGGGGTCCGCCTGCTTCTTGTGACGCCTGAGGTCCTTCTTCTGGAGCCGGGCGACAACGAGAGCCCGCACGAAGTCATCAATCGCGTCTCGGGTTCGGTTGAGATGCCCGGCGTTGCAGCTGTAGTAGCGGGCGCGGGTTCGCACCGGCTCCCCACACTCACCGCATCGATAAAGCCCTGCCCCCAGGTGTTTGCGAACGGTGGAGCCGCTGCGGTTCGTCACGCGGGCAGGGTCGTCGAGAAGGTTCTGAACTGTCCACCATTGATCTGCTTCGACGATCGCCTCCCACTGCCCGAGGACGAGCTCCCCGTTCTCATCCTTGACGAGGGCAGGGCCTTACGGCGCGATTCCCCGGCCTCCTGCCGACGAGTGTCCTTCGAGGTGTAGACCGAGTACCCCGCATAGCGAGGGTTCCGCAGGATGCCGAGCACCGTCGAGGGTGACCAGGGCTTGTCATCGGGCACCGGGCGAAGCTGCTTGCCCTCAGCCTGCCGTCGAGCATTGCGTTCGAGGACGATCGTCCGACTGTGCAGGGGCACGCGCGGAACCCCAGCCGCCTCGCCGTCGGCCTGAGCGCCGCTGAGGGCGCGTGCGATTCCGTGCAGCGAGTCCCCTCGAAGGAAGGCAGCGTAGATAGCACGCACAGCCTCAGCCTCGTGAGGGATGAGCTCGCCAGCGGTGGTATAGCCCATCGGACGAACCCCTTTGGGTGGCCTCCCTTGCCGGGCACGTTGGACGTGCGCCCGAGACTGGCGAGCGCCCTTGCGCTCAACCTCCGCTCGCGCGACCGCAGCCTTGATGCGGGCGTACATGCGCCCGCCGTCGGTGCCAAGGTCAGCGTCGCCGTTCGCAGTGACAAGAAGTAGGCCACGGACTCTGCTCGGTCGATCCAGTCTTCAAGTTCCCGAGGCTGTCGGGCGAGCCGGTCGAGGTCGTAGCACACGATCGCGTCAAGAAGCCCCGCCTCGTAGTCAGCGACCATCCGCAGGTAGGCAGGGCGCTTTTTCGTCTTATCCGAGGCCGAAATTGATTGATCGACGTAAGTCTCGACGATCTCCCAGCCACGGAACTGAGCGAGCTTCTCGCAGTCCTCGCGCTGACGGTCAATCGCGAGGCCGTCCATCTCACGGTCGAGAGAGATACGAAGGTAGATGGCTGCACGGACAGGCTGGGAGGAGGTCGGCTTCATGCCTCCAGTTTACTTCTTAGACGTAAGCCCCGTGCGAAACTCCACGACATCGCCTTCCAGCACATTTACCCCTGCACGCAATGCTCATGACACCTCATCTGAGCCAGAACAGTCATTCGCGGCAAGCAATCTTAAGGCACAGACTCTCTAATCATTATTTCTGATATCTCTTAACCCGTTTGAACCAGTCCTCAATGACTTCGATTTCGTTTTCTAACTCGCCGACTTCTGGTGGAGAGTAGTTGAGTTCAGGATGAGGGTCATGCCGTGATGCCCACCCAGAGATACGACTGTAGGAGTCATCGTAGGTTTTCACATCTTGTTCTGTAACGCGACCAATAATACGTAGTTTTCCGACTCGAACCTCTAATGACGCAAAGTCGACCAGAGGCTCCGCGATAACTTGGCTAATTATCCGCTCCCAAGTTTGAGACATGTGGCCTGCGATCTTTTCGGTTTCTCGTTGATAATCCTCTTCAGGCATCCCCTTTTCCTGTCGGCGCAGAGCCGCAACTTCCTGCCTTAACTTATTGACACGTTGTGCTGCGTCTTTTGCAGTCCAGGGATGATGTTCAGTCGTATAACCCGGCTCTGCTTTCCTTCGCTTTTCAATGCCTCGCGTAGCATACGGTACGGCGATTTCGTCTGCCGCCTTACGCAGGAGCATGGTGAAGGCTACGTCATGCGTGAACACCACAACTTGTCTATCTTTAGCTAACTCAACGATTCGCCTAGCAACAGATTCACGTTTCATATGATCAAGAGAGGAAACCGGATCATCGAAGATCAGTGCTGACTTACTAGCATCGAAATGTGCCTCCGTGAGAAAACCTACAAAACCAAGCGAAGTCTGTTCTCCCTCAGAAAGGACCTCAGTAAGCTTCGTTCCGGAGCGGGCATCTCGAAAATCCGCCTTATGCAGTTGAGAACCTTGTCGCGCTCTGGTAACCCTAAACCTAACATGTTCCAGACCAAGATTCTGCGCCTCGCGAGTAAAGAACTCGTCCGCCTCCTGAGTTACGTAGGCGCGAGTAAGTTCGCTGACTTTCTTGGTAATTGAACGGGTGTTTGTCTCGGACAGCTTCCTATCAAACTCATTTATCATCTGAAGTCGAGTACGTTCAGCTTCAATGAGTTGCCACCCATCGTGCATCGCAATTTGATCGCACAGTTGACGCTCTTGCGCTTCTGCTTTCGCCAGTTGCACTTCGAAACCCTCTGAGTTCATGCTATCGGCTTGGTCGCGATGAGTGACAGCATCGTTCCGAAGAGCAGTCACAGTAGTCGTAACATCAACCGGACGCGTCTCCTTACCCTCAACAAGGTCACACGTGCGAGTTCGTAGGTCATCAAGGACAGAATTGATCATTTCTACCCTGGGGTCATCTTGCAGTTCCAGCTTCGTGATGGCCTTTGAGATCTTCGTTGGCCTATCTTTCCATCTCTCAAGCTCTTTCAGAAAGTCGTCACGTTTACTCTGTGCGCGCTGTGCTTCCGCGGCTGTAGTATCAACAACAAATTGCTGGAACCTCTCAAGTCGGCCAACAGCATCAGTGCCAAGCTGCTGCTGACATAGGACACAGACCGCTCCATCGGAGGTGTACGGGAATTCATGATCGGGGTAAGCCACCTTTGAATATGACTCTGCCGCATTCCACAGCGCCTTCCAGGCGCTTGATCCAACTTCGGATAGAGGCTCGTTCGCAAACGTTTGACGCGAAGCAAGATTCGCCGCCTCCTGAGCGATATCTGCATCTTTCACCAGTTCAGCGAGCTGTTTCTCAGCCCGCACTCCGACCTTTTCATCGAGAGTTTCCAAATGATCGGCAATCATAGTGAGGGCTTCGGAAATTTCGATCAGTTGAGCTTTCTCTTGAGTCGGGTCGCTGACACGAAGATGAGCAACTACTTTCTTCTGTTTTTCCAGCTGCTCGGCAGCGTCAGGAGGACACTGGATCGCTGTTGCTACAGCAGCATCCGTTGTTGAGGCACTGAGATCACGAAGAAACTCCGCGGCGGAACCACGAGGATCAACCTTAGGCAGTGGCCCGGGTTGGCTATTCTCTTGCTTCCACGCGTCAATCACTCGGGACACACCAGTGCAGATGTCTGCGAGATCCTCCAGAAGCTTCACCGCTGAAGGACGGTAGGAGATCTCCGCTTCGGTAGTCAGATAGCTATCCCCACAGTGTTCGTCATAAAACGCTATGCGCTTAAGGTCTGGATCAGGTGATTGGTCTAGAAGGACACTTCTTTCATCATCACCAACACTGAAGACAACTTCGCCCGAAGGCTTTCCAGAATCACTAGCGAACACATCCGGCAAGATCTTCTCTTGATGGCGCGCTCCCACCATTGAGCTGATCACTCGAGCGTAACCAGACTTGCCGCTACCGTTGTGTCCATACACCACGGTGAGTCCGTTTGGTTCAAATGTTAATTCTTGGCCAGGAGCAAGACGATTGACGTTAGCGAGATTTTTGACCGCAACCAGTTGAACGGGCTCGGCCTGCGTCACCTGCAGTGGTGTGAGGTTAGAAAACCAACCTCCATCAGGGGGAGACTCAGGTTCCTCGATTAGGCTTCGCGCGATGTCCGCATAATCGTGTTCCCCAAAAGTATCCCCAGCAATAATGCGCGCAAGAGCCTTCTGCTGCCACCAAGGTTTTGTTTGTGCCCAGCTCAGTACGTCTTCGTAGGCTGCCACTTGGATGCTCCTTCACTTGCAGGGTTCATAGGGGAAGGGAAAACAATGGGTGAATCAAACGTCGCCGCTAGTCTCGATTCGTTCTAAAGCCGTGGCGCACTGCGCCCCAACAGAACATGACTTTCCCAATAGTTCCAAGGATGTAGTCATGAGTAGTTGAGAAGAAGGAATGCTCTACACTCACTTCTTACCCCCAGACGTAAGCCCCGTGCGGAACTCCACGACGTCACCGTCGTGCATCACATAGTCCTTGCCTTCCATGCGGACCTTGCCGGCGGCCTTCGCGGCGGCCATGGAGCCGGCCTCGACCAGGTCGTCGTAGGAGACGACCTCGGCCTTGATGAAGCCCTTCTCGAAGTCCGTGTGGATGA
>ERZ772906.1108-NODE-1108-length-14985-cov-14.272472_pt1 | contig 14985 bp, 12 predicted proteins | sample MGYA00511338_ERZ772906 | MGnify/ENA primary metagenome ERZ772906 (study PRJEB29015, sample SAMEA2738076) | human oral metagenome | biome: human oral; feature: human-associated habitat; material: saliva | place: China | collected 2212 ... | reverse complement strand
ATCTAATTGCATTGTATTTGTATCCTTTCATATAATTACGACTGATTTACAAATATATTGTAATACAGCAAGATATGAAAATCAAGTAATCGCCGTGTCAACCGTAATTCATCCCGCCACTTATAGAAGTGGGGGACTTCTTACTCACGGCTTGTCAAAACAAGATCACTTAGTCGTTCGTATTTTGCCATCAATTCAAGCTCTCTCATGTCATTACTTGTTTTTAGGTCGTTTGATTCTATTTTTTCTGCTTTGTGGTTATTCATTTCTCTTAAAGATATTTTTCCCATACAATCATTTCCCCTTCTATCGACCAATAGGTCGATCAACTGTACGTTGTGCTTGTCTGAAGATTAAAGCGATTAGACTGTCCGCTTGTCTTGTTGTTAATGGTGCTTCAATCACCTTTGATGTTACATGACGTTTGACTGCTCCACCCTGGTCTTTTGCAAGTTCCTTCATTTTTGCTGGTACTTTTACTGACTTAAATTCATGCCCAGGGGTTTTCTCGTATGTGTTGATTCTATTGAGCGTTTCTAAACCTTCTTTTGAAAGCAGTTTTACCTCCTTACCATTAACCGTTAAAACAAGTCTTGGTTTGGTGTAAACTATATCCGTCTGTTCTGTTCCATCTGGTTGTTTGGATTTTCCAGTAACTATACCGCTTTGGTCTTTTTGAATTTTGCCTCCCACACTTGTTCTAATTAAGTTCTCTTTGTAATAATCAACATCTGTCAATAAGTGCCAATTTTTGCGGTAATAATCTCTTGCATCATCAACACTCTTGAATTTATCCATATTCCTTTTTACCCATCTATCTCTTGAGCCAAATTCTAAATCTCTTAGTCTGTTACTGAAGCGTTCCACCAAGTCACAGTCATATTGGCTCATATCATTAAACACTTGGGTATTGATAGCAAATATCTGATATTCTCGCAATATTTCATTTTCTGGGTCATCCTCTATTATAGTTTGTTCATAGAAAATGGACGCAATTGGTGTTTCTGGTCCTAATCCAGTTCTACAAATCTCAAAGCCTGGCACAATTTTAAGTTGAATGTGTAGGTCCTCATCTTTTCGATAGTCATCTTTGTGTGCTTCACTATACTCTTTTCCTTCTTTTGTGAATTTATTAAATACTTTTTCCATAAATGTTTCTTTTGGAATTGTAAACTCATAATTTCCGTGTAATTTGGTTAAAATAAAATCACTTAACCGATTGTAGTCTGCTTTTAACTCTAGCTCGCCCGTTTCATCATCTCTTACAAGCGGGTTCTCAAAATCATAACCAAACTTTTTTTGGAAGGTTTTGATTTTTTCGATTGATTCTTTTCTTTCTATTTTATTTTCAAGCATTTCTTCTAAAGATATTTTTCCCATGGTATCACCCCCAGCTATGTTCTATGTTTTCTCTTTTTGTCGGTACTTGATTTCAAGATGCCATTTGCTTCTTTCAACATGCTTAGTTCAAAGTTTTCATCTTTTTCCTTTTTTACTTGAAAACCTAAACTTACATTTAGATCTACACGTTTGAATGTGGCATCATCGTTTGTGGTGCTGTTTATTCCTTTTCCAAAGGGTATGTATACAGTTCTTCCTGTTGCAATGTTTTCATAGACCTTTTGTTTATTCAGTTTGAAGCTAATAAAGTCATTTGCAATATATAACGCCGCTTCAAAGAACGCAAGTTGATTTTCTTCATCATCTAAAAATACAATTACTTTCCCATCTTCTTCTCTTCCCAGAATTTTTAATAAATGTTCTTCGTTGTTTATCTTGATTGGGACGATTGCTGGGACTCCGTATTTGATTGTTGCATCACCAAGTTTCGCTAGTTCTAAGATGGCTAAACTTTCTTTGTTTTCGTCATACTCTTTGATCGCATACAAGAACTCATATTCGAACTGATCCTGTATCTGCTCAATCGTTTGTATCATTTTTTTACTACTTACACAAATTTCTTTTCGATCATCTACTTTTACTAAAAACTTGTTATTTTCTAATGTATATCTAATCACTGATTCTCTTTCATTTGCATCAACAACATCAATCTCAAATGAGATGGGGGTTCCGATTTCTCTTAAAATAATTCTAATATATCTCCAATAACAAACAAATGAATCTTTAAACTTTCCTACTTCTATTTTTGTGTTTTCGTATGGTGGTCTATATATCTGCATCGCATGTCCTTTCTATTGACTATTATGTCATTTTTGAAAATAAAAAAAAGATGGTGTTAGTCCATCTTTTCCTTTTTATATAGTAGTACCATATATCCGACGATAGCAAATAGAGCTGATAGGCATAGGAATGTGAATCCATACATCGCCGCACCAGTGTCTGCTGGCTTATTACTTGTTGGCTTGTTAGCTGTATTATACTTCTTTGCAAAATCTAACTCGTGATTTGCTTCATATTTGACATAGATTGTCATATCATCGTTTACAATTTCTTCGAATGTGACTGGATCTGTCATTTCTGCATTTTTGTAGAAACCAACAAAGTCATATCCATTCACCTTAACGCCGTTAAACTTTGGTAGAACTTCTCCGAATGTAACATCAAACTCGTTGTATCTTGGTCCATCTGCGATATTCGCAATAAATGAGATGTGTCCAGATGTTTTGTTTATTTCAACAGGTACGTCTAATGAATCTTCCTTCTTTGTAATATCGTATTCTATTGTTCCAACGACGTGCATTTCATCTGGGGCAGTCAAATCCTGATTTGTGATCTTGTCACCAATCTTCTTCTTTAGATTTTCCTGCTTAACAATATTTCCATCTTTATCTTTATAGATGACTTTAACAACAGCATCGTTAGACTCGGCATCGTTAGACTTGTTTTCTTCTACAACTCTTTCGATCTTGTCGTCTTTTCCTGTAACAATGTATCCATCAAACTTGTCGATAAAATGCATTCCATCTGGAATAGATGGTAGTTCTGATTCCTTGATATTGCTACCAATCTTTTTCTTTAATTCTTCAGCTTTAATCTCTTTACCGTTCTTATCCTTGTATACAACCTTAATTGTTACTTCGTTATAATCAACTAATCTTTCAATCTTATTACCTTCTTCAGTAACGGTATAATCTGTTGGATCACCAGTGAAGTGTGTTCCCTCTGGAGCGGTGAGATCGTTATCTGTTACCTTTTCGCCGACCTTCTTCGCAATATCTTCTTCTTTTACAATTTTTCCATCTGAATCCTTATATGTAATATGTACAACTACTTGTGTTGCTGTATCATCATCTACAAGTCTTGTAATTTGGTCATTCTTTCCTGTTACAGTGTAGCCTGTAAATTCGTCGATGAAGTGCATATTGCTTGGTAAGGCAGGAAGATCTTCAGCTGTTACAACATCCTTGACCTTCTTTGTGATAACTTCCGTCTTTACAACATTTTCACCTTTTTTATAGATAACACCAATTTCTACTGTATTATATTCAATTAGTGCTACAAACTTGTTGTCATCTTCATTTTCAGACACTGTATGGTCTACTTCTTCTGCTAAATGAGTTCCTTCTGGAGCATGCAAGTCATCATTTGTGATCTTGGAACCGATTGGCTTTACAATTTCCTCTGTTCCAGCAGTAATACCATTTGCATCGTTATAAGTGATGAATGACTTCGCAGTATTCATTGCTAGTGTGCGTTCAATCTTATTGACGCCATCAACCACCTTGTAGCTTACGAATTCATCTGTAAAATGCATGTTTGGTAAAGCTGGAGGGAGGTCTGATTCTTTGATGATCTGATTTGTTTCAAATTCGAAGTCCTGGGCAAATGCCTGGCTTCCATCTTCTAGCTTGTATACAATAGAGACCATTACCTTTCTTTCTACTGGAGCAACAGAACCCTGTCGTTTTACGATGCGAACAATCTCGTTACTACCATCAGTGATCGTGTATGGGGAGAATGTATCCTTAAATTCTAAGTTATTCTGTAACTTTGGCAGATCAGACTCCTTAATAACACTATTTGGTAATTCCCATTGTGTCTTTTCTAATACAGTTTCGCCATCTTCATATTTGTAGAGAATGTGTAACTGCTTTTTGTCATCAAGCGTTAGTTCAATGTCTTCTCCACGAGTTCGTCCTGCTGGAAATTGTTTTTCTAAGATATAGTAGTTTATATTTTTATCAAAGTTTGCTCTATTTAAGACTCCAGCTTTTGAGTATGTAGTAATGTCTGCAGATAATGTATCTTCTGTTGCAAGGCGATAGTCATTTTCCATTGGTCCATTATAAACCTTTAATGCCTTGTTTTCTTCGATTTTTTCTTTTGACATTGCGGATGAGAATTCTGATCCATTTATAAATTCATCTGTAAAATCACGATGGTCTTTCCAACGGTATGTAATCTTAGCAAATGATGGAGCTGGTTTGATTGGTCTTAGTAGCCCTCTGTCATTATGATCTTCGTCTCCGAAATATCCGAATCTGATTTGAGGGATGTTCCAACCCGTTCTAATTGGGAATGTTGTATGGACACCTTTTTTGTCAAATTGTAATAGTTCGAAAGACGGATTGGACGCTTTCAGATTATCATTCCAAACCTTTAACTCTGGGTTTGCCTCATAAATAGCGGCTCTGATTTGTTCCTTATCGTAATTTGTTACATCTTCTAGTTTGAACGTTTCACCGCTATTCTCCAGCGAATACAATCTAATATTGCGATTAACCCTGATAATCTCATAAGAGATCACATTTCTCGCTTTGTTTCCTGCGGTGGTTTTAACAACATCTTCTCCATATTTCAAGAAGTAGTCATTGTACTTTTCTTGTGCTGGCACAATTGATGCACGATATGCAAAAGTGTTACCGTCCTCGTTTTCTTCAATCTGAACCTCTGGAGTTGTAAACTCGTAAGTCTTGTTTCCTACAGTTTGATTCAATTCTGCATTATCACTAATGTAGGTTTTGGAAATGGTCTTTGATTGATTGCCAAGCGAATATTCAAACTTGAACCCAATGTTTCCATCTGCAAAATATTTTGCAAATTCAGTATTCTCATCTGAGCCCTCGTTTTTTTCTTTGAAAGAAAATACTGTTTGGTGAGAAGTTGTTTCTTCTTCAGCATGTACGTTTGCGATGCTTGGAATGATACTTGATGCAGACATTAGACCAGCCAGAATTGCAGTCGTCAGTCTGCCTCTTAAATTCTTCTTTTTTGTGAACATTGTTTTTGCTCCTTTCACTAATCTTCTATATTATGCTATTTTTACTTGTGTTTTGTAGCTAACTCTAACAAAAAAAGACAAGAAAATTCTTGCCTTTTACAAAATTCCTAGTAATTCTTTAATTGCTTTTTCACCAAACTTCGTTATTGTTTCATCAGATACATACACTTTTTGTGTATTATCTCTGATTTTGCCAACGACAATGCCATGCGTGATTCTTTCTTTTGTGTGGAACTCTTCAGCGAGTTTCTTCGCATCTTCTGCATTTACTTTATATATGTCGTATGCAACTTCTTTTGAGTTTAATAACTCAGCAGCGAACTGAAGCGGGTTTTTGATGGATCTAGCCTCTTCTAGCGTCAATTTCTGTTTTTTCATTTTTTTGTGAATATTATTGATGAATGGCTCATCCTTTGTTATATAGATGTCCACCATTTCTTCATTTGTCTTTTTGATCCAAAACATACTGTTACGCTCCTTTTGCTACTTCTGACAGAATCGCCTTCCAAAGAGCGTCATTTCCAGAAAGATTAAATGCTTGGGCATAGTCATTATACATTTGGGACCCAACTGTTATACCAGTCTTTTCAGCCAATGCACGAAGAACCATTTCCTCGTCTACATGCTTGAATACGTATTCGTACATTTGATCGTTGTATTCTTCTTCTGTTAGTTGAGTTTTATACTTGTCTAACGGACCATACTTTGACTCTAGCTCTGCTTCAAAAGCTTTCTTTAAATCTTCAATTACTCCCTGTGGGTAGCACTCGATAGTGGATCCTTTTATGATTGCTTGTTTTAGAGCTGTCTCATTATGTGCGATTGCAGCGTCTTTATCCTGGTCTTTTAACATTTCTTTTGCCTTAGCAATATCTTCGGCAGATGGCTCTTTTGTCTTTGCGATCTGCACCACTTTGACATGATAGTCTACCTTTAATCCTCTTACGTCTTTATTCCAGTAATCTTCTGGATATGTGATTGAGAAATCCTTCTCTTCATTCTGGTGCATGCCAACGATCTTTTCTTCTGCTTCTTTCGGTAGTTTTGCACCACCGCCAAGAGAGACGTTCTCTCCATTCTTTTTAAATGAAACATTTGGTAAGTCTTCGCCATTGAATTTCGCACTTACCTCGCACCATACCTGATCTCCTAATTCAGCCTTGAATGAATCATCGTAAACTGGTGTAGCGTTGATTGCATCGTTTAGTTTTACATACACGATTGCCTCTTCGTCAGTTGGCTCTTTAACTTTTCTTTTGTCATATTGAATCGTCTTTAAATTTGGTAGTGCAACCATGTTAGATTTAAAGTCGCCCTCAACAATTGGCTTGCCATTTGGTGCAAAAGAGTCTCCTTCTTTGTATTTCTTCTCCTCTGTCGTTGTTTGATCTTCTATTACGTTTAGATTTCCTTCTTCATTATTATTCTTGTTTTTACAGCCAGCAAACAACATTGTTGTGCCGATCAATACGAGCTTTCCATATTTTAGTATTTTCTTCATAATTCTCATTCCTTCCTTTTGCTCAATTATATTATGCAATTTTTCGTTATTTTCTTTTACAATTTCACAACAAATATACAAAAAATGAGACTTTTACCCCATCTTATCGTTAATCGTACTCATTTCTTACAAAAGAAAAGAGGTTTTTACCCTCTTTTTCTTTTTCTATTTCGTAGACTTCTTCACTAATAAGTATCCAGCTGCTAGCAGTGAAGCAACGGTCGTTACAAAGGATAACAATAAGTTGCCTCGTAGACCAGTTTCGATCTCGACATGCTTCTTTGTGGACACGTTTTCATCTGCACTCTTTGCAAAAACATAAAGAACATTTCCGTTTTCATCTACTTCTTTGTGATCGAAGTGATATCCATCGAATTCGCCTTGTGGGGAAATCTGTTCTGCGATTGTATATTGTTGTAGCATATTACCGTCGATATCTTCCCATCGAGTGGAATAATACTTGACAATGGAATAGACAAAATTTACTTCATTTGCAGATTCAACTTTTTCTTTAAAGCGATATCCAAAAATTTCTTTTGGTTCTGGATTTGCTTCCGTCGAATGGATAGAATCGTAAATATGATTCCCATTTTCGTCTACGTAGTTGATGGTAAAGCCAGTTGTCTCATTATCTCCTTGATGTGGTGCTGGAGTTTCCTCTATAGGTTGAGATGGGTTTGCAGGTGTTATTGGAACTTCGGGCTCTGGAGTAGGGGTTGGTGCGACGGGAGTTTCGGGCTCCGTTGGAGTAGTGGGAACTGCTGGTGTAGGTACAGCTGGTGTTTCTGGAACCACAGGATTAGCTGGTTGCTCAGGAGTTACAATATTACCTTCTCCTTCTTCGATTTCTCCTGGTGTGAATTCCCCTGCTGTTGCAAACCCTTCATCTGCGAAGACCAAAGTTGGCTTTCGTGCCATTGTAGCGGTCATTGTGAAAATCAATGATGTAGTGGTGATTATTTGAAGTTTTTTACTGTTTTTCATATTCTTCCTTCCTGTTTTTATCTTCAATTATATTATACAATTTTCAACGTAAAATACGGCAAAAAAAAGAAAGAGAAAAAATAAAAATAGGCTAAGAAAGCCTATCTTATCGCTCGTCATAATCGTCTTGTTCATGGATCCGCTTATATTCATCAGCATTTTCCTGTCTGATTTCTTCTTGTTCAAGCGTGTTGTTATTGTTGATTTCGATCTGTAAGAAGTCATTTTCGTCATTTCTTTCTTCTTCATCCACGAAGTCTTTGTGATCAGATGCATCTTCAATATCCCATTTATCATCTATCTTCTTTTCTTCACGTTGATATTGTCTTGTGATATTAGAGTTTGTCAAAACTGCATGTTGTGCTAACGTCTTATTTCTTTGTATTTCAATGTCAGCCAATTCTTGTAGATTGATTTTATTTGTCATTTTAATGAAACCTCCACTTATCTATATTTTGTTGTTTTCAAAGAAAAGAAAAAGGCAGTGGCTTCTGCCTTTTCGTATAGTTTAGACTTATGCGGTTTCCCATGTCGAGAAATAATCGGCTCTAAACTTATCCAACGTTGTTCCTTTTAAATCATCTTCATCATAAATCTTCTTTTTTAGGAATTTATATGACAGTGCATTCATTACGTTTATGCCAACGAAAAACGCCTTCTTATTGTAATTCTCGACCTTTGTGATTTCCTCGATGATCATATCATTTGCGATTGTCATTTCTAGCATCTCTTGTTCCGATCCGTACAAGAAAATGCGTTCCAGTAATTCTCTTTCTATTCCTCTTTTCATTTCTTTATACTCCTATCTGTATTTATATTTTATCGGAAGAATGACACAGTGTCTGTAGCATCAATATAGGTCTTAGCTTGGTTTACAATCTCCATTGCTACAGAAACGATAATAATAAGAGAAGTGCCAAGGAAGGATACGTTTACGTCAAACACGCCTTCTAATGCATAGGAAGCTAAGCTTAATAGAATTAGTCCTACTGCCCCAATGAATACGATGTACTTTAGAATATTTCTTAAATACTTTTCTGTAGGACTTCCTGCTCGAATGCCTGGGATTGTCGCTCCAGATTTCTTCAAGTTATTTGATACCTCTGTCGCATTGAAAGTAATCTCTGTGTAGAAGTACGCAAAAGCAATCATTAGGATAATGAAAGGAATAACACCTAATGTATACTTCATATTGCTTGGGTCAAACCATTTGTTTGGAGTTAGCACGTGAACGATACGAGATAATATTGTTGGTGCCTTTTCTCCTAGTAAAGCAGATACAAATGAGAAGCCAGAGAAGATTGTTGTTACGAAAATAACTGGCATTACTCCACCCGTATTCACCTTTAGTGGAATATTGGATGATTCGCCTCCTACAAATCGTCTGCCCTGCATCTTCTGTGAGTACTGGACAGGAATCTGACGTTCTGCATCGTTAAGTACAATTGTGTAGACTGTAAACAATAATACAACTAATAACACCAACAAGATTGATATAATGGCAAGTGCTAGTGGCTTACCTGCTGCAAATTTACCATATAGCACCATAAAATCTCTTGGTAAACGAGAAACAATATTTAACAATAGTACAACAGAAATTCCGTTGCCGATTCCATTCTGCGTAATCTTATTGCCTAGATAAATTAAGATATTGGAGCCTGTTGCCAATGACACTGCTGCAATTGCGATGTTAATGCCAGTGGCTGGAATGATTCCTTGACGGCTAAATCCAATTGACATAATGATAGCTTCAATTATAGCTAAGAACACAGCGACAAACTGCGTGTATTTTTCTAATTTCTTTCTACCAGTTTCTCCATCTTTTGCTAATTGCTCTAAACGTGGAATTGCAATAGTAACAAGCTGAATAATAATTGATGCCGAAATGTAAGGTGCGATACTTAATGCGAATACCGACATTGTAGATAATCCACCACCTGTTAAAGTATTAAATAGTGATAGTGGTGAGTCGTCAGCAAACATCTTCTTTAAGATTTCTGCATTTGCTCCTGGCACTGAAATCTGAGTGATGACACGAATAAATACCACCATCATCAATGTATACAAAATTCTATTTCTAAGTTCTTTATTTTTAATTAAATTTTTCATAATTTTTCTCCTTCTATTTTTCTGCCTTTTCCGTGATCAGATCTGATATGTTATAAAACTTATTCGGTTCTACTTCTGTACCAAAATAATCCATTTCTTCTTCGTAATATCCACCACTGAAATCCTTTTCGAATACCTTGTTGTCTCCTGTTTCCTTCCATAATCGAATTGCACCATTTTCTGGTATATATTCTACCGCCACCACATTATATTCAATAAGCATTTCTGCAAAGAATCTTTTTAGTTTGCATGGAACATCAACGATATGGTCTGGAAGCACTCTTTCTTCTATTGCTTTCTTTTCAATTTTCTCTTTTGCATCATTGCTAAAACCTTTTTCTCCTGGAATGCTTATGATAAAGAATCCATTGAGCCAAAATAATCCAAGCGAGACAAATGGAGTAGGCAAAATAAAATGGAAGAAAGTTGCTTTGAATTCCTCTGTAGTTGTTCCTACCCATTCTAGTAATGCACTTTCGTTTATTGCTGTTGCACATCCTATTGTTACAATTGTTGAGAAAACTAATGCCAGAAATAATAAAAGGGACGTTGCGTATAAAATATTTGGGACATCTTTGATGTTTGCGAATAACGTCCCTTTTAGACCGTAGGTATACTTTCCGATAATTCGCTTTTGCTTTTTTAAAGGCATAATCTTATCATCTATACACTGCTGTGTAAATGCCATTTTGCCCACTGTCTTTAGGTGTTCGGCTCTTGCCTGTTTATGCTCTTCCGCTTTTCTTCTTGTTTCTTTTTCTGCTTCAATATCAACATATTCTGCAACATCGAACGGAAGTCTTGCCGATGTCGCCTCTTCTAAGCTCATTTTTTGTCCTGCCATAATTTTTCCTCTCTTTTACTCTCTCATTATACCATAACAGTATTACATTTTCAATTCTTTTGAGAAAATATATGCTAAAAAGAAAAGAAGAGTTTTTGGCTCTTCTTTTTACCTGTTATTTTCTTTTCTTGAACACGAATACGCTTGTCGCAAGTGCAGCAATAGCTGTGAGTGCATAACCAATCACATTTGTTCTGGCACCAGTTGGGATAACGTTGCTCTTTCCAGATGCATCCTTCTTTGTTTCATTCTTTGTTTCTGTAGGATTTCCCTGGTTTTTCTTATCTTCTGGCTTGTTTGTATCTTCAGAAGGCTTAACATCTTCTGCAGTTAATCTCTCATACTTAGCGTATAAAGTTAAGTCTTCAGATAAAACGTACTCTGGATTAGCTAGTGTTGTCATTGCTTCATCAGAGTAGATTCCAACCAACTTGAATCCCTCGATGCTTAATAAGTAACCTTGCTCATCTACTTGGAAGCCGTTATTTACAGCAATCTTTCTGTTCTTCAAGAATGTCCAAGTCCAGTCATTGTGTCCCTCTACATTTGGCTTAATTGTAAACTTCTTGCCTTCAATCTTGTCATCAGAAGGTTTTGTTGGATCTGCTGGATCAACAGGCTTCTCTGGTTCAGGTGTAGGTTTTGGATCCACTGGTGTTACTGGTTTAGTTGGATCTACAGGTTTAACAGGATCCACTGGGTTTACTGGCTTTTCTGGCTCTGGAGTAGGAGTAGGCTTTGGATCTGCTGGATTTACAGGTTTAACTGGTTCCACTGGTTTAGGCTCTACTGGCTTTTCTCCTGGCTTAGAAGGTTCTACTGGCTGAACTGGTTTTTCTGGTTCAGGTGTAGGCGTTGGTTTTGGCTCTGGTTTAGCAGGATCAACAGGTTTAACTGGATCTGCTGGATTTACAGGCTTCTCTGGCTCTGGTGTAGGAGTTGGCTTAGGTTCTGGAGTAGGTGTAGGCTTAACAGGTTCTGAAGGGTTTGCCTCTTCAATCTTTTCGAATTTTGCATATACGATTGTATTCGCCTTAATTGGCTTACTCCAATCGTATTCTTTTGTCATTTCTTCATTTTCGAAATAACCAACAAATCTGTATCCCTTTGGAGCTGAAGTGTCAGTTGGCTTCTTGACTGTAGCCCCACTATTTACTTCTAACTTGTCAAATTCAACGTTTTCGATGTTTGCCTTGATTTCGAAACTGTATTTTGCGACCTCTTGCTTTGTGAATTTTGCATATACAGTTGTATTTTCTGTAATTGGCTTGTTCCATCCTGTATATGGTTGTGTCATTGCTTCATCCTTGAAGAAACCATCGAATGTAAAGCCTTCTGGTGCGTTTACTGTTGGTTCCTTAATTGATGTACCACTAGCAACCTTTGCTGTAGAGAACTTCGCTTCTTCGACATTTGACTTGATGATAAAGTCATATTGAGCCTTATCTTCTCCAGTTGATGGAATTTCTGTTTTTGAATACTTAGCATATACTACAGTATCCTTTTGGAGTGGTTTGCTCCAATCGTATGGCTGAGTCATCTCACGATCAGCGAAGAAGCCATCGAACGTGTATCCTGCTGGCGTTTTAACCTCTGGCTGTCTAATTACTGTTCCGTATGCTACAGTTTTTTGTGGTTCCGTTCTTACGGCGTCAATGTTAGCTGAGATATAGAATGTTACGTCATGCTTTGCATAATTTACGTATACAGTTGTATTTGCTGTAATTGGAGCATTCCAATCAAATGGCTGTGTCATTGCTTCATCTGTGTAGTAGCCCTCTACATTATAAGGACCATCTGTAATATGAGGTTGCTTTAATGTTGAGCCATTTTTAACAATAATAGTATCTTCATTTGAATTCTTGCCAGAGTCGAGCTTTCTGACTTTTCCTTCTCTTGCTTCTACAAATGTTACAGAGCTTGTATTCGCACGAGAAGCACTTGTATCAAACTTCTTCAAATACACTGTTCTGCTCTCATATAATGAAGCACCCCAATCTAAATATGGTGTTGTCATTTCTCTATCTTCGAAATAACCGCCTGCACCATCATAGGACGCCTTGACGCTCTGTCCTGGATCAATGTAATTTCTTTGACTTCTTGTTCTCTCTGGGATTTCGTTTCCATTAGCATCAACTGTAATATTAACAGTCTCAATGTAAACCTTCTTTGATGGGAAAACATTGTATCTAGCATAGAACGTCATATCCTTTGTTACTGGTTGATCTAGTTCATGCTTGTATGCAGGTGTCTTCATTTCTGGATCCTTATATAATCCGACATACTCGTACATGCCATCTTCTAGTGAAATCTTTGCTTCTGGTAGCTTTAGCTTGCCATTTTCTTCAACTTCTACAGTGTCATACTTAACCTTGTCAGTATTTGAAATAACTTTTACAGTATACTTCTTTACCTTTGGCTTTTCTGCTGTAGGTGTTTCTGTCTTAGGCTTTTCTGTTGTTGTAGTTCCTGTTGTAGTTGTGTTTTCTCCTGTTGCTTCTTCAGCCATTACAACTGTTTGGGCAATAGGGGAAGCTACGGTTAATGCACTTGTTCCTAATAGGACTGTGCGGAAAATCTTCTTCTTAAAGTTTTTCAAAATATCTTCTCCTCTTTTCGCTTCTGCGTTCACTATTTATTATGCTATTTTTTCGCTTAGTTTCAACAAAAAAAACTAGGATTTCCTAGTTCTTTTTATTTTTTAATACAAACAATCCTGCAAAGAGTGCAATCATCGCTATTGATAGCGACAAGAAAACATTCGTTCTCGCTCCCGTTTCAATGATATCCTTTTTTGCTGTTCTTTGTTTCTTCTATTGTATTTCCATTACTATTGTCAACTACCCACCACCTAAAGGTAGTGGGCTTGTAACTGCCCAGTCGTACTAGCGGCTTACGCCTCCGACCTTTAACCCCAATGAGTATTGCTGCTCAAAGTGGCGTTACATCATAGGATGGTTGACAACATCCTTTACGATAAAGTTTACTCTACCGTAACTGTATTTGGTACTTGAGCTTCTTTAAGATAGCTGATTCCCATGTGATACAGATTCATGGCTCCAATACGATCATCATTCGATTTGTAGCCACAGTTTTTACAGGTAAACAAATGTATCTTCTTATTACGATTAGACTTTTCAATATGTCCACATACAGGACAACATTGACTCGTGTAACGAGGATCAACCTTAATCACAGTCGATTGATTCTGTTTAGCCTTGTAAATCAGTTTTTGTTCAAGATCAAAGAACGACCATGATACAGATACATAACGATCCTTCGTTTTGACACGTTCTGTAACATTACGGATCCCTGTCAGATCTTCAAGAACAAAGAGTGTATGCTTCGGATTTGATTCAACGAGTGCCTTACTAATGCAATGATTTACATCTTGCATCCAACGGTTTTCTCGCTGACCGATAGCTTTCAGTCTACGTCTTGCAGATGGAGTCTGACGCTTTTGGAGTTCTTTGCGAAGCTTGGAATAATGGGCACGCTTCTGTTTGATCGCTCTGCCACTTACAAATCCAGATTTGTGCTTGCTATCGTAGGTGGCAACAACAAAGTTGATACCTCTATCAATCCCTACGACATTACAAATGTCAGATAGATTGCTTTCTTCGACCTCATAACTTACGGATATGTGCAAAAAGAATTTTCCGTGCTTATATACTACTTTAGCAGTTCCAAAGTGATAGATAGACTTATCGAAATATTGTTCCATATTGGATTTAGCATAATTTACTTTGATACGACCATGCAATGTGCCAACTGAAAATTTATCTGTGGTTAAGGAGTAATCCCTATTCCAAGATAAGGTCATCTGAGGTGTATTGTATTTACATTCAACCCAATCGTTGCCATTGGTCTTATTTGTTTTGTATGAACCGATGACAGTACGAACAACATTACATGCCATTTGCGATGGTAGACTATATACAGAGCGGCACTTCTCATAAGTGTGTTTTTGCACTGAAACTTGCGACAAATCTTTAGTAGTGTATATGTAATTTGAAACATAATTACAAGCATCAGAATAGGCTCTCATGCTGTTAAGCAAAAGAGCTTTTTCATCTTTAGGGATATAGATTTGTAATTTTACTGTTTTCGTCAATTCCATAAATATCACCTGGGTCTATTCACTAGTGCTATTATAATATAATATTTAGAGAAAATCAATAAAAAGGCACTCCTCTCTGCTTTTTAAGACCAAGTTTTTTCGCTCAATGTGAACTACCCCGACTTATAGAAGTCGGAGCTTCCTGCTTCAACTACCACTGCATCTAGCCTACATGGTTCACATGTGGGATAGACGTCTTACACGATATCCACAGGCGTTAAGTTTGGGCTATTCCATCCCTACTT